>Ga0209515_10002797_pt1 | contig 26028 bp, 29 predicted proteins | sample Subgroupgradi54m_FD_187454 | JGI IMG/M metagenome (GOLD analysis project Ga0209515, IMG submission 187454) | Subsurface groundwater microbial communities from S. Glens Falls, New York, USA - GMW60B uncontaminated upgradient, 5.4 m (SPAdes)... ... | reverse complement strand
GGTTGGGGTCGGCTCGTCCCCACCACCCGAGGGGCCGAGCCGATGGAATGGGCTATTCGTCGAGCATGTCTTTCAGTTCGTCGGCATGCTCTTCTTCGTCGTGCAGGATGTCTTCGAGCATTCGGCGCGTGGTCGGGTCCTTGTCGCCGATCAGGTCGATCATCTGGCGGTAGGCCTCGACGGCCACCCGCTCGGCCACCAGGTTGGCGCGCACCATCGCCTTCAGCTCGCTCGACTCGTCGTAGTCGGCGTGGCTGCGCTTGCTCAGGCTGTCGGGCGAGAAGTCGGGCTGCCCGCCGAGCTGCACGATGCGCTCGGCCAGGCGGTCGCCATGGCCGGCCTCGGCATTTGCATGCGCGAGAAACTCGTTGGCGATGTGCGGTGCGGCCAACCCGTGGGCGGTGAAGTAGTGGCGCTTGTAGCGCAGCACGCACACCAGCTCGGTGGCCAGCGCATCGTTCAGCAGCTTGAGGATGTCCTCGCGCCACGGCCCGTAGCTCGGTGTCACTGCACCGTCTTCGAGGCTGCGCTTGGCGGCCTCGAGCGCCCGGCTGTTGAGCACCAGGCGCTGGCCGCTGCCGCCCAGCGACGTCACGTTGGTAGAAGTGGGGTCGGTGCTCATGGGGAATCCTGTGGTTGGGAAGTGAATGCGAAAGGGGTCAGTGCTTGCGTGCTATGCCGATGCCGAGCAGGGCCAGCGCAACCACCGCCACGAACAGCACCAGGAACACGATGAACAGCAGCTTGGCGATGCTGGCGGCACCCGCTGCAACGCCGGTGAAGCCGAGCACGCCGGCCACGATGGCAATCGCAGCAAAGATCAAGGCCCACTTCAGCATTGGCGGCTCCTGGGAAGATGTGAGCGCCACGCGGGTTGCAGGGCAGCGCCCGCGCGTCGGTCGATGTGGCAACTCTAGGGTTGGGCCCGGGTCCGAGCCATCGGAGCCGGGCGCTCCGGCCTGTAGGACGATGCCGCGTCGCAGGCGGGGGAGCCTCAATCGTCATCCCGGCGAACGCGGGGATCCACCGCTGCTTCTCCGCGCGGTCGCACGGAGTGGATCCCGGCGTTCGCCGGGATGACGCGGCTCTCAGGCGTCGGCCGCCTCTTCGACCGCTGCTGCGGCGGTGGCCGCAGCCGACGCGACTTCTGCGGCGCCGGGCTCGCCCTTGGGCTCGCGCGGTTCGGTGAACGCGGTGATCGTGCTCAGAATCGAGTCGATCGGCACCTGCGCCACCAGATGCGACACCACCTGCGAAACAAGCCCGGTAAAGAGCGCCGGCTTGAGCAGCCAGCGCCACGGACGGGCCCAGACGATCAGGGCGCCCAGCACCACCGCGCCGGCCACCATCGCACGCGGGTGGCGGCGCGCGAGCGGCGCCACCGCATCGCGCGCAATGCCTTCGGCCAGGCCGGCCGCCGGGTGCAGCGGGTGGTTGGCCCACCACGAGTTGATCGCGTCGACCACCAGCGCCACCACCGGGTTGCTGCGCAGCTTGCCCAGCCACTCCCAGCCGCCGCCGTCGGCCGCGGCGGCACGCTGGCGTGCCAGCGTCCGCCCGTCGGCGTTGAGCATCCATTGCGCCATGCGTTCGCGCGACTGCTGCAGGCGCTCGGCCGGTGTCGGCAGCCTGGCCGGCAGGGCTAGCGGGTCGACCGGCGCCGGCGTGGCGCCGCGCTCGAGCACCGCGCTCATGGCGGGCTCACGCTGCGCAGCATCGCGGCGTCGGCGGCCAGCTGCGCCTTGATGGCGGCAAAGCCGTTGCCCTTGTGGCCTGCGCGGGCGGTCAACCAGGCGCCGGCCGCAAGCAGCGCCGGCAGCAGCGGCACGATGATCAGGGCCCAGGGAGCGTGAATGCCCTCGGGCGGCGTCGTCGCCCACAGCATCAGCGAAACACCGGCGAACAACGCCGCCAGCAAGGCGCAAACGACGATCACCACAGCCGACAGCGCCTGGCGCTTCCACTGCGTCACCGCGCCGGCCATTTCTTCGCCGACAAGCTCGGTGTACGCCTCCACGTGGTCCGCCAGCATTTGAGGCTCGGAGGCGATCAGGCGAAACAGCGGATGGATCATGGTGACTCACCTTTGCAGGAGGGCCAGCAAAAACGTCCGCCGGGCCCCTGCAGGCGCGGCGGACGCAACCGAGTCGAACTCAATCGCGGCGCGAACGTGTCACCAGGCTGATCAGCGCCATCAGCGCAGCGCCGGTGGCGGCGGCGATCAGGATCGCCTTCACGGGCTCGTCCTTGATGTAGGCGACGGTAGAGTCCGACGCCCGCAGCGCTCTCTCGCGGATCTGCTGCGAGCTGTCCTTCACCGCCTCGAGGCCGCGGCGAGCCAGCGTTTCGGCCTTTTCGGCGACACGATTGATGACGGGCACCGCCTGGTCGCGCACTTCGCCGACCTTGTCGGACAGGCTGTCGAGCGCATCGTTGGCGAAGCGCTGGGTCGACTTGATGGCGTTGTCTGCGCTTTGCGCCGCCGGGTCGGCAATGGTGTCGCCCGTGGTTTGGCCGAGGGGCTTGTTGGTGGCGATCATGGCAGTACCTTTCGTTGGGGGTGGAAGAGCGGCTTGAAAACGGGCGGAGGCGAGCTCCCTTATTTCTTGACGAGGCCGAACAGGAAACTCGCGACGGCGAGGATCGCGAACAGCACGAACAGGATCTTCGCGATGCCGGCTGCGCTGGCTGCAATGCCGCCGAAGCCGAACAAGGCGGCGATCAACGCGATGATGAAGAAAACGACGGCGTAGTGCAACATGGTGTGCTCCTGCGGGGAGTGGCGCGGCACTCGGGTTCTGGGGGGGGTCGCAGTCGTTCTTGAATGCGATGAGCGAAGCTTAGGGATGGCGCCATTCGGGGGCCATGGGAAGCCGACCCAAGCCGCTGTCGGCGCGCTCGCCAAGCGGGTGTAGGACGACGCCTAGGCTGGCAGCGTCGCCCGAACCAGCGTGCCGCGGCCGGGTGCCGACTCGAGCGCGAAGCGCCCGCCGTCGGCCTCGACCCGGTAGCGCATGCCCAGCAGGCCGTGGGTCGACGCGCGACGCACCGCCGCATCGAAGCCGACGCCGTCGTCGCGCACCGACACGTCGGCGCCGCCGTCGCGGCCGGCGACCAGCTTGACGTCGACCCGTTGCGCCTTGGCGTGCTTGGCGATGTTGGTGAAGGCCTCCTGCACCAGCCGGTAAACCGTCAGCTCGACCGCAGGCTTGAGCGTCACCGGCTCCAAGTCGCACTCGACCCCGATGCCCGATCGTTCGGCGAACTCGCGCGCCAGGATCTCCAGCGCCGCCAGAAGCCCGAGGTTGCTCAGCGACGACGGCCGCAGGTCCTCGATGATGCGGCGCTTCAGCGCGATGCCGTCGTTGAGCGTCGCGTTCAGATGGATCAGCCGCTCGGCCGCTTCGGGCAACGCGCTGCCCAGGCGCGACTTGATGCGCGCCGCGTCGAGCTTGGCCGCCGTCAGCAGCGCACCGAGCTCGTCGTGCAGCTCGCGCGCGAGGCGGCTGCGTTCGTCTTCGCGTGCAGTCTGCAAGTGCTGCGCGAGCTCCTTCAGCTGCGCGGTGCGGCGCTCGACCTCGAGCTCGAGCTGGTCGCGCTCGGCTTCGATGGCCTGCTGGCGCTCGTGGCGGTGGGCGTCGAGCGCGGCGGTCTGACGCAGGTACATCGCCAGCGCCAGCAGGCTGATCGCGCTCATTGCGGCAACTCCAATGCGGTTCAGCAGCAGCGTGTCGTAGACCTCCTTGCGCCCAATCGCGTCCTTGCGCAGCTCGTCGGCGAGCAGCTGTTCCGACGCGCCGCGGATCTCCTCCATCTGCTCCTTGCCGATGTCGGTCAGCAGCACGCTGCGCCAGGCTTCGGTCTTGCCCTGGTCGTACAGGCGCATCGTCGCGTCGAGCTCGGACATCTTGTGCTGCACCAGCGTCTGCAGCTTGGCCATCAGCTGCTTTTCCTTGGGCTCGTGCGAGTAGTACTCGGCGAGCCACTTGAGCGCCGAGTCGATGTCCTCGAAGGCGTCGCGGTACGGTTCGAGGTACTCCTTGCGCCCGGTCAACAGGTAGCCGCGCTGGCCGCTTTCGGCATCGACGACGCGGCGCGACAGGTTCATCAGGTGGCCGCGCGCGGTGGCCATCGTGCCCAGTTGCCCCATCGACGAGGTCGACTGCCAGTACGCGGCTTCGCTGATGAACATCAGCGCCAGCGCCGCCAGTGCGGCCAGCGGAAACACGAACGGGCTGCGCTTGATGCGCAACAGGATGTTCAGCGGCAGCGCTTCCATCTAAACTTGCCCATCGCAGTTCAGCGGTACCACGCCATGATCCGAATCGCCATCGTCGACGACCATGCCATCGTGCGCGCCGGTTTGCGCCAGTACTTCTCCGACCAGGTCGACCTGAAGGTCACCGGCGAAGCCGCCAACGGGCGCGAAGCGCTCGATCTCGTGCGCAAGGGCGACATCGACGTGCTGTTGATGGACTTGTCGATGCCCGACCAGAGCGGCGTCGATGCACTGGCGGCGATCAAGGCGCGCGCGCCCGACCTGCCGGTGCTGATTCTTTCGGGCTTTCCCGAGGCGCACTACGCGACGACGCTGCTGCGCCAGGGGGCGAGCGGCTACCTCAACAAGGAATGCGACCCCGAAGAGATCGTCAAGGCGATCCGCACCGTGCACCGCGGGCGCAAGTACATCACCGCCGGGGTGGCCGAGCTGCTCGCCGACGGCCTCGCGGGCGGGGGCGACAAGCCGCCTCATGAGCAGCTGTCCGAGCGCGAGTTCCAGGTCTTCCTGCGCCTGGCCAAAGGCGAAACCATCGGCCACATGGCCGACAGCATGTCCTTGAGCGTGAAGACGGTCAGCACCTATCGCACCCGGGTGATGGAGAAGATGAAGCTCGAGTCGAACAGCGACCTGACCTACTACGCGCTGAAGAACGGGCTGATTCAATAGCCCAGAGATCATCGGCCCCTCGGCCGGCGTACCCGTCGGCCGAGGGGCCGTCATGCTCACGACAATGCGCCGCTGACGCTGTCGCCTTCGCCGGTGGCAAGCCGGCTGCAATAGCTGATCAGGCCGTCGATCTCGTTCGACTTGTCGAACACCTTGTCGGCGCCGAGCTGCAGGCATTTGCGCCGCATGTCGGGGGTGGCGTAGTTGCTCAGCACCACCAGCTTGCAGGGCTGGCCGGTGCTGCGCGCGGCCTGCAGCACGCCCAGGCCCGAGCCGCTCTTGAGGAAGATGTCGATGATGACCAGGTCGCAGGCGTTGTCGGGCCGGCGCAGCCAGTGGGTCGCAGTGGTCTCGTCGTCGGCCGTGCCGATCACCTCGAGCGGAACCATCTCCTCCAGCGTGGCGATGAGGTTCTCGCGGATGACAGGACTGTCTTCGACGATGTAGGTTTTCAGGTGCGCCATGAACTGCGGCTTGTCGAGTGGCTGAGGCTCCGGATGCTTGCGGCACAAGGCTCAAGCGTCCGTCGTCCGACTCTTGCATCTGGACGCAGATTGACACGGAGCTTTGACTGCAAGTGTGCCGCAAGCGCGACAAGACTTCCATCGGGCGATGTCGTGCACGCGCGTCAGGGTTGTCCTACAGCGGGCCGCGCGCCGATCCGCTGGTCGCTGTCGGGCCGGCGCCGCACCTGCACGCTGGCCTGCATGCCGATGAATGCATCCGCCTCGCCATACCAGGTTCCCGCCACCGGCGCGGCCTGCGCGGGGTCGCGTGCAACGCCGACGCGGATCAACTGGCTGCTGCCGAGCAGGTTGTTGGTCGGGTCGAACGCGACCCAGCCGGCCCCCGGCAGGTAGGCCTGCAGCCAGGCGTGGGTGGCGCCGGCGCCGACGGTGCCGCCGGCAACACCGGCGCCGTCGAGCGCCGGGTCATAGAGGTAGCCCGACACGAAGCGGGTGGCCACGCCGAGGCGGCGCGCCGCTTCCATCATCAGCAGCGCGAAGTCGCGGCAGGTGCCGCCGCCCAGCGCCAGCGTCTGCAGCGGCGTCTGCGTGCCTTCTTCGTCGCGGCCGGCGTATTGGAAGTGGTCGCGGATGTGCTGGTTCATCTGCAGCAGCAGCTCGCGCGTTCCGGTCGGCCCGTCGGTGCGTATGAACTGGCGCGCCCAGGCGCTGAGCCGGCCCTGCGGGTCGTCGTGGTGCGGGCGCAGGTAGTGCTCGAGGTCGAAGCGCTCTTCGACCGTGTAGGCGAACGGAAAGAACTCGGCGCTCGGCGACAACGGCAACTCGAGGGAGTTGCCGTGCGCGTGCTCGATCGTGAAGGTGCAGACGATCTTCAGCTCGGTCGCCGACGTGAGCGGCTGCACCAGCGCGACCGAGTTGGAGTGCGGGTCCTGGATCATTCGCACGAACGCAGCGGGGCTGACCTCGAGGTCGGTCGCGAGCACGCGCAGGTCGTGGCTGTCGCGCGGGCGGAACATCACCCGATGCTCACCGAAGCTCACCGGCTGCCGGTAGCGGTAGACGGTGGTGTGGGTGATGTCGTAGCGGACGGACACGGCGGCTTTCGGGTTCGCTCACACCTTCTTCAGACCTCGAGGAGCTCGACTTCGAACATCAGCGTCGCGTTCGGCGGGATCACGCCGCCCGCGCCGCGCGCGCCGTAGCCGAGTTGCGGCGGGATCACCAGCACGCGCGTGCCGCCGACCTTCATGCCCTGCACGCCTTCGTCCCAGCCCTTGATGACCATGCCGGCGCCGAGCCCGAACTCGAACGGGTCGTTGCGGTCTTTGCTGCTGTCGAACTTGGCGCCCTTGACGCCGTCGTTGTAGAGCCAGCCGGTGTAGTGCACCGACACCTGCTGGCCGGCGCGCGCCTCGGCGCCGCTGCCGGTCACGCTGTCTTCGTATTGCAGGCCGGAGGGAGTGGTTTGCATGCGCTTCATCCTGTGCTGTGGTCGAAGCGGGAATCATGCCATCGTCGGGCCTGTCCGCTATTGACAGGCGCTTGCGTATGACCTTGGAAGAGGTGATCCCCATGCGTGTTCCCAAGCTGTCCGTCAGGCCCGAACCGCTGGAGTCGGGCAAGCTCGTCTATCTGGCGACGCCGCAGGGCACATCGGAACCCGTGACCCATGGCCGCCTGTCCATGCGCATCGACATCCGGAACAACGAGAGCACGACGATCGGCCTGCGCAGCCTGGACGTGTCGTTCCCGGGCACGGGCGTGGCGGCCGAGACCAAGGCGATCGGCAAGGACATCGCCTCCGGCGCCACGCTGCGCTGGTGGTTCGGGCAAGCGGGTGACGACGTGCTGTTCAAGCTGCCCGGGCCGATGGGCGTGAAGCTCGCATTCCACTGCGAAGGTTTCGACAAGAGCCGCGACTTCAGCTTTCCGCTCGCCGCGTCGGTCAAGCGGTGAGCGTCGCACGCCAGCGTCGCGTCGCCTGCACCAGCCAGGCGGCCGGGCCGGCGGCGGCACATTCGATGCCGAGCACACGCCCCGCTTCGCGCAGCGCATGCAGCGGATCGGCCAGGTCCAGCGCCAGCGCGCCGTTCTGCTTCGACAGCTTCTCGCCGTTCGCGCCCAGCACCAGCGGCGCGTGAAGGTAGCTCGGCGTCGGCAGGCCGAGCTGGCGCTGCAGGTGGATCTGGCGCACCGTGTTGTCGGTCAGGTCCGCGCCACGAACGATGTGGCTGACGCCCTGCACGGCATCGTCGACGACGACCGCGAGCTGGTAGGCCCACAGGCCGTCGGCGCGATGCAGCACGAAGTCGCCGACCTCTTGCGTGAGGTTCTGTGCCTGCTCGCCGAGGCGGCGGTCGGTCCAGACGATGTGAAGGTCGCCGCCGTCGGGTGCGTGCGTGCGCAGCCGTGTCGCGCGTGCCGGCTTGCCGTTCAGGCCGGAGCGGCAGGTGCCCGGGTAGACCTGCTCGGCGTTGCGCGCGCGCGGCCGACCCAGCGCCTGCAGCGCGAGGTCGATCTCGCGCCGCGAGCAGCCGCAGGCGTAGGCGAGGTCGGCGCCGAGCAGGTGCTGCAATGCGGCCTCGTAGTGTTCGCTGCGCTGCGACTGCCACAGCGGCGGCTCGTCCGGGATCAGCCCGCAGGCCGCAAGTTGCCTGAGGATCAGCGCATCCGCGCCCTCGACGCAGCGCGGTGTGTCGACGTCTTCGATGCGCACCAGCCAGCGTCCGCCATGGGCGCGTGCGTCGAGCCACGACGCAAGCGCCGCGACCAGCGAGCCGGCATGCAGCGGGCCGGTCGGCGAGGGCGCAAAACGTCCGACGTAGGGTTCAGCCGACATGCCGTTCGAGCAAGGCCTTGCGGGTCGCGGGGTTCTCGAGCTGCTGCAGCCACCAGCGCAGGGCCAGTCCCTGCGAGCCGCGCGGGGCGCCGTGGCTCGGGCTGCGCCAGGCATAGCCGAAGCGGGTCGGGACTGCGGCACGGTGGGTCGGCTTGACCACCAGCCGGCCGGCGGCGATGTGCTCGCGTGCCAACGGCTCGGGGATGTAGCCGCAGCCCAGGCAACGGATCTGCGCCTCGATCTTGGCCTGGGTGGTGGCGACGGTGAACACCTCCTGGCCAGGCAGCAGGTTCACCGTCAGGGGCGCCAGGCGCTGCGCCGAATCGGCGACGGCGACCGCGCGATGGCGCTGCAGCTCGACCTCGCTGATCGGTGCGCTGGCGCTGGCCAGCGGGTGGTGCGGCGCGACGGCGAACACGAAGTCGATCTCGCCCAGCGGCTGCACCTGCACGCCGCCCGGCGGAGCGCGGTCGGGGCCGACGCTGACGCCGATCGCCAGGTCGGCCTGGCCGGTGACGAGCGCCTCCCAGGTGCCCGCCAGCACTTCGGTGCGCAGGCGCAGCCGGGTGCCCGGGCCGGGCTCGAGCCCGAAGAACTCCTCGCACAGCTCGTACATCGTGACGCGCGAGATGATGCCGTCGACCGCGATCGTCAGCTGGGTTTCCCAGCCGGTGGCGACCCGCTTGACGCGGTTCGCCACCGCGTCCATCTGGGCCAGCAGGCGGCGTCCCTCCTCGAGCAGCTCAACGCCCGCCGCGGTCAGCTTGGCCTGGCGCGAGCGGCGGTCGAACAACAGCACGTCGAGCGCGTCTTCGAGCTGGCGCACGTTGTAGGTGAGGGCTGACGGGACCTTGCCGAGCTCGCGCGCCGCGGCGGCGAAGCTGCCGGTGCGCGCGATCACGTCCATCATCGCCAAGGCTTCGGGGGTCAGGACGTTGCGGGATGCGCTCATGAGGGGTTCATCTTATTTGAACGCATGCTTCAACCCGGGATCGACGACAAGCGACCGGCGCGGTCCTACAGTGGGCGCTCAACCAAGGACCTCGTCATGCTCACACTGCGCAAAGCCTGCGAACGCGGCCACGCCGACCACGGCTGGCTCAACAGCTTTCACAGCTTCTCGTTCGCCGACTACCACGACCCGCGCCACATGGGCTTCGGCAACCTGCGTGTCATCAACGAAGACCGCATCGCACCCGGCACCGGCTTCGGCGCGCACGGCCACCGCGACATGGAGATCATCAGCTACGTGCTCGAGGGCGCGCTCGCGCACCAGGACAACATGGGCAACGGCACCTCGATCGTGCCGGGCGACGTGCAGCGCATGAGTGCCGGCACCGGCGTGCAGCACAGCGAGTTCAACCACGCACCGAAGGTCACGACGCACTTTCTGCAGATCTGGATCCTGCCCGACAAGAGTGGCATCGCACCCGGCTACGAGCAGAAGCATTTCGACGCCGCAAGCAAGCGCGGCAGGCTGCGCCTGGTCGCGAGCCGCGACGGGCGCGACGGCTCGGTGACGGTGCATGCCGACGCCGCGATGTACGCCGGCCTGTTCGACGGCGCCGAGGCCGCCGAGCAGGCGCTCGACACGTCACGCAAGACCTACGTGCACCTGGTGCGCGGCCAGCTCGCGGTGAACGGCAAGGCGCTGGCAGCCGGCGATGCTGCGCTGATCGAAGGCGAGCCGCTGCTCAAACTCGCACACGGGCGCGGCGCCGAGGTCATCGTCTTCGACCTCGCGGCCCAGGGCGCTTGATACAGTGCGGCGCATGGACGCCGTGCTGAAAGTGATCACGCTGCTGCCCTGGTTCGACTGGGGCGCGGTGGTGCTTTTTTTCGGTGGCTGGGCCGGCTATGCGTGGTTCGCGCGGCACCGTGCCGCCACGGCGCCGTCGATTCTGGCGAGCACGAACCGCATCCGTCGCCAGTGGATGATGCAGACCACCTACCGCGACGCGCGCGTGATCGACGGGGTGGTGATCCAGAACCTGTCGACCAGCCCGTCGTTCTTCGCCTCGACCACCATCCTCATCATCGGCGGCCTGCTCGCCGTGCTGGGCACCACCGAGAAGGCGAGCGAGCTGGTGCGCGAGCTGCCGTTCGCCGCACGCACGACGGTGCTGGTGTTCGACCTGAAGATCGTGCTGATGCTGACGGTCTTCGTCTACGCCTTCTTTCGTTTCACCTGGTCGATGCGGCAATACACCTTCGGTGCGCTGCTGATCGCCTCAGCGCCCGAGGCCAAGCAGTTCGAAGCGATGGGTGCGGCGGCCGATGCGCAGCGCAAGGCGTTTGCCGACCGCGCCGGCCGCGTGGTCGGCCTGGCCGCTGAGACCTTCAACGATGGGCTGCGCGCCTACTACTTCGCGTTCGCGGCGATCGGCTGGTTCTTTTCGCCGTGGCTGTTCATGCTCGGCACGCTGGGCGTCATCTACATCCTGTACCAGCGCGAGTTCCAGTCGGACGTGCTCGAGGTGCTCAACTCGTAGCCAGGTCGCGTGCCAGCCGCACGCCGCTGAATTGCCACTGCGCGTCGGGCGGGAAGAAGTTGCGATAGCTCGCCCGCACATGACCGGCCGGTGTCGCGCACGACCCGCCGCGCAGCACCAGCTGGTTGCACATGAACTTGCCGTTGTATTCGCCGACCGCACCGGGCAGCGGCTTGAAGCCGGGGTAGGGGTTGTAGTTCGACTGGGTCCATTCCCAGACGTCGCCGAACATCTGCACCGGCTCGTCCTTGCCCGACTCGGCCTGCGGCAGCGGGTGGAACGCGCCGCGGTCGGCGAAGTTGTGGTGCGGACGTGCGGCCTTGCTCAGGCGCCGCGCAGCGAACTCCCATTCGGCTTCGGTGGGCAGCCGCGCGCCGGCCCAGCGGGCAAAAGCATCGGCTTCGAAATAGCTCAGGTGGCACACGGGCGTGTGCGGGTCGATCTCGACCAGACCCTGCAGCGTGTGGTTGAGCCAACGCCCGTCGACGCGCTGCCAGTACAGCGGCGCGTTGCGCCGCTGCGCCTGGACCCCGTCCCAGCCCATAGCGAGCCACAGCTCGGGGCGTTGATAGCCGCCGTCTTCCATGAAGGCCAGGTACTCGCCGTAGCTCATCGGCCGCGACGCGAGCTCGTAGGGCGCCAGGTGGTGGCGATGGCGCGGCGTTTCGTTGTCGAAGCAGAAGCTGCCGTCGATTGCGGCATCGTGCCCCATCTCGACCAGCCCGCCTTCGTAGCCGAACCAGCGCAGCCGCTGCGGCTGCACCGCACTCATCGGCCAGCGCTTGGCGTAGCCCGGGTGGGCCGGGTTGAACGACAGCGCGTGTTTGATGTCGGTGAGCAAGAGCTCCTGGTGCTGCTGTTCGTGGTGCAGCCCGAGCGTGACCAGATCGCACACTTCGGCGTTGTCGGGCTGCGCCGCCAGCAAGGCATCCATGCGCTCGTCGATGTTCGTGCGGTAACGCTTCACCTCGGCCAGCGTCGGCCGCGTGATCAGGCCGCGCAGCGGCCGCGGGTGCTGCTCGCCAACCCCCTTGTAGTAGCTGTTGAACAGCACTCGGAACGCGGCGTCGAAAGGCTTGAAGCGGGCCTCGAAACGCTCGAGCAAGAAGGTCTCGAAGAACCAGGTGATGTGTGCCAGGTGCCATTTGACGGGGCTGGCGTCGGGCATCGACTGGACCTGGCAGTCCTCGTCGCTCAACGGTGCCGCGAGCGCGAGCGAGGCCTGGCGCACGCGCCGGTACTGTTCGGCCAACGTGCCGGGCGCGTATCGCGCCGCCGGGGATGCAGGTTGAGCAGCGATCATCTGCGGGCTCCTGAAACGCGTCCGGAGCCAATGTAGCCCATGCCGCCCTGTGTGGGTTTCCAGCTGAAACCGATCAAGCGCGCCTCGACCAGCGACCACGGGCGGCGCAACTCGTGGGCACGCACGTTGTAGGGCCGGTTCTTCATCCAGGCGAGGATGTTCAAGGGGGCGAGCCACCACGGGAAAAACTTCATGCCTGCGATCGCAAGGCGTGTGCCCGAGGGCATTTGGGCGAACAGGTTGTCGACCGCTGCCGGGGTGCGCGAAATGTCGTGCACGTAGTGCCACAGCGCGGCGTCGGGTGGCACCGGCAGCTTGACCTCTTCGGCGCTGGCGCACATCAGGTCGACCTGCCAGCCCTGCGCGCGCAGGCCTTGCGCGCGCTGTTCGGCCTGGGCATGCATCTCGGGGCTTTGCTCGAACGCGATCAGCCGGCCCTGGCGGCCGACCCGCTCGAGCAGCGGCTCGAAGCTCAGGCCCGTGCCGCAACCGACGTCGAGCACCGTGTCGCCTTTGCCGAGACCGAGCAGCTCGATGCAGCGCATCCGGATCGGCCAGGTCGGCCCCGTGGTGCGGTCGTAGGCGGCAGCGGTGCGCTTGTACTTGCGGATCGAGCGCAGGTTTTCTGAGGTGGGGGCCATCAGGCTGTGTCGTTGCGAACGACCCGAAGCTTACGTGGTTCGGGCAGTTTCGAGCGCCGGATTCAGGCTTTCGCGCTCGTCGAACACAAAACAGTCGCCGTCGAAGTGTTCGCCGCCGGTTTCTTCGAAGTACTTGAGGATGCCGCCGTCGAGTTGCAGCACGTTGGCCACACCCGCCTCGGCCATCAAGAGCGCCGCCTTTTCGCAGCGGATGCCGCCGGTGCAGTAGCTGACGACGGTCTTGCCGTGCAGGCTGTCGCGGTGCTGCTGCAGGGCGCGCGGGAAGTCGCTGAACTTGGTGAGCTTCCAGTCGAGTGCGCCGCTGAAACGGCCGAGCTCGACCTCGAACGCGTTGCGGGTGTCGAGCGTCACGACCGGGCGCCCGGCGTCGTCGTGGCCTGCCGCCAGCCAGCGCGCCAGCGTCTTCGCGTCGACCGCCGGCGCGCGCCCTGCGTGCGGTTGGATCGCCGGGTGGTTCATGCGAATGATCTCGCGCTTGACCTTGACCAGCAGCTTGCCGAAGGGCATCGCATCCGACCAGCTTTCCTTCGGTGCCAGCGCGGCAAAGCGCGCATCGCGGTGCAGCCAGGCGACAAGCGCGCGCACTGCGGCTTCGCTGCCCGCAACGAAGAGGTTGATGCCTTCTTCGGCCAGCAAGACCGTGCCCTTCAGCGCGAGCGCGCTGGCTTGTGAGCGAATGCTCTCGCGCAAAGCGGCCGTGTCCTTGAGCACGACGAAGAGGTAGGCGCTGATGTTCAGAATCGGTTTCACACCCGTCATTTTACGGAGCGCGGCCTCTCTAAAATCCCCCCGATGGCCTTCATTCACCTGCGCACCCACACCGAGTTTTCCGTCGTCGACGGCACCCTGCGAATCGACGAAGCGGTGGGGGCTGCCGGCGCCGACCGGCAAGGTGCGCTCGCGATCACCGACTTGAGCAACCTGTTCGGCGCGGTCAAGTTCTACAGCGCGGCGCGCAAGGCCGGGGTCAAGCCGATCATCGGCGCCGACGTTTGGCTCGAGCCCGAGGGCTCGGAAAAATCCGCCAGCCGACTGCTGCTGCTGGTGCAGAACAACCAGGGTTACCTGAACCTGTGCGACCTGCTGTCGCGTGGCTGGCTGCAGAACGCTCAGCGCGCCCAGGCGTGGCTGAAGTGGGCCTGGCTGGCCGACTGCAACGCCGGCCTGATCGCACTGTCGGGTGCCGAATACGGCTGCGTCGGGCAGGCGCTGCTGGCACAGGACGGCGCGCGTGCGCGCGACGCGGCGCAGCACCTCGCGGGCCTGTTCGCCGGCCGCTTCTACATCGAGCTGCAGCGTGCCGGCTTGCCGACGCACGAAGCGCATGTGCGCGCCGCGGTGCCGCTGGCCGCCGAGCTCGGCCTGCCGGTGGTCGCCACGCATCCGATCCAGTTCCTCGGCGCCGAAGACTTCGAGGCCCACGAGGCGCGCGTCTGCGTCGCCGAAGGCGAGACACTGACCAACCCGCGGCGGGTCAAGCGCTTCGGGCGCGAGCAGTACTTCAAGACCCAGGCGCAAATGGAGGCGCTGTTCGCCGACGTGCCGAGCGCGCTCGCCAACAGCGTCGAGATCGCCAAGCGCTGCAACCTGTCGCTGGTGCTCGGCAAGCCGCAGCTGCCGAACTTCCCCACGCCGCTGGTCGACGGCGTGCCGATGCCGATGGCAGAGTACTTCCGTGTCGCGTCGCACGAGGGCCTCGTGAAACGCCTGCTGCAGCTCTATCCGGACGAAGCGAGGCGCGAGAAGGAACGCGCGCGCTACGTCGAGCGGCTCGACTTCGAGATCAACACGATCCTGAAGATGGGCTTCCCGGGCTACTTCCTGATCGTGGCCGACTTCATCAACTGGGCCAAGAGCCACGGCTGCCCGGTCGGCCCGGGGCGAGGGTCGGGCGCCGGGTCGCTGGTGGCCTACGCGCTGAACATCACCGACCTCGACCCGCTGCGCTACAACCTGCTGTTCGAGCGTTTCCTGAACCCGGACCGGGTCTCGATGCCCGACTTCGACATCGACTTCTGCCAGGCCAATCGCGACCGGGTCATCGACTACGTCAAGCACAAGTACGGGCGAGACGCGGTGAGCCAGATCGCGACCTTCGGCACGATGGCCGCCAAGGCCGCGCTGCGCGACGTGGGGCGCGTGCTCGGCATGGGTTACGGCCATGTCGACAGCATCGCCAAGCTGGTACCGGCGCCGCCCGGCAAGAGCGTGACGCTGGCACGTGTGCCGGCGCAGCCCGACTCGGGCGTGATCTACGCCCGCAAGGAATCGCCCGAGATCGAGGAGCGCGAGAAGAACGAAGAAGAGGTCGCCGAGCTGCTGACGCTGGCGATGCGGCTCGAAGGCGTCACGCGCAACATCGGCATGCACGCCGGCGGCGTCTTGATCGCGCCGGGGAAGATCACCGACTTCTGCCCGCTGTACATGCAGCCGGGCAGCGACAGCGCGGTGAGCCAGTTCGACAAGGACGACGTCGAAGCCGCCGGCCTCGTCAAGTTCGACTTCCTCGGCCTCGCGACGCTGACCATCCTCGAGCTCGCGAAGGACTTCATCCGCGCGCGCCACCCCGATCAGCGCGACTTTGCGCTCGAGCGCATCGCGCTCGACGACCGCGGCGCCTACCAGCTGATGAGCGAAGGCAAGACGGTCGCGGTGTTCCAGCTTGAAAGCTCGGGCATGCAGCGCATGCTGCGCGACGCCAAGCCGAGCGTGTTCGAAGACGTGATCGCGCTGGTGGCGCTGTACCGGCCGGGCCCGATGGACCTGATCCCGACCTTCTGCGCACGCAAGCACGGCCGCGAAGAGGTCGAGTACCCGCACCCGCTGATGGAAGAGGTGCTCAAGGAGACCTACGGGATCATGGTCTACCAGGAGCAGGTGATGCAGGTGGCGCAGCGCCTGGGCGGCTACTCGCTCGGCGGCGCCGACCTGCTGCGCCGCGCGATGGGCAAGAAGAAGCTCGAAGAGATGATGGCGCACCGCGCGACCTTCGCGGCGGGTGCGGCCAGGAACAACATCGCCGAGCCGAAGGCGAACGAGATCTTCGACCTGATGGAGAAGTTCGCGGGCTACGGCTTCAACAAGTCGCACGCCGCCGCGTATGCGCTGCTCGCGTACCACACCGCCTGGCTCAAGGTGCACTACCTGGCCGAGTTCACCGCGGCCAACATGAGCGTCGCGCTCGACGACACCGACAAGCTCAAGATCTTCCACGACGACGCCGTCGCGCTAGGCATCGGCTTCGAGCCGCCCGATGTCAACAGCGGCGGGTACCGCTTCGAGCCGGTGGCCGACAAGGTGGTGCGTTACGGGCTCGGCGCGATCAAGGGCACCGGGCAGAGTGCCATCGAGGCGATCATCCATGCGCGCACCGAAGGCGGCCCGTTCAAGTCGCTGTTCGACTTCTGCGCGCGGGTCGATCGGGCGCGCCTGAACAAGCGCAGCGTCGAGGCGCTGGCCAAGGCGGGGGCCTTCGATGGCTTCGGCGTCGAACGTGCGTCGCTGGTCGCGAGCATCGGGCTCGCCTTCGACTACGCCGACACCCAGGCCGCCAACGCCGACCAGGGCGGGCTGTTCGACTTCGGCGACTCGCACGCCGCGTCGACCCAGGAGCCGGCCTTGATCGGCGCGCCGGCCTGGAGCATCAAGGAACGCCTGACCTTCGAGAAGTCCGCACTCGGCTTCTACTTATCGGGCCACCTGTTCGACCAGAGCGCCGACGAAGTTCGCTTGTTCGCCAAGCGCCGCAACGCCGACATCATCGACAGCCGCGAGCCGCAGCTGCTGGCCGGCATCGTCAGCGACCTGCGTGTCATCAACGGCCAGCGCGGCCGGGTCGCGATCTTCAAGCTCGACGACAAGACCGAAGCGCTCGAGGCGGTCGCCAACGAGGAGCTGCTGAACGCCAACAAAGAGCTGCTGAAGGACGACGAGCTGATCATCGTCCAGGGCAAGGTGCAGCCGGATCGTTTCTCGGGCGGCCTGCGCCTGAACGTGATGCAGGTCTGGGACCTGGCGACGGCGCGCTGCCGCTTCGGCAAGTACCTGCGGGTCGAGGTCAACGGCAGCATCCCGCCGGTGGCCGAGGTGCTGCGCGACTTCCCGATCCGGCGCCTGAACACCGAGCAGGGCGCCTTGACCCAGGGCTTGGCAGTGCGGCTGGTGGTCGAGCGCGACAGCGCGCGCGGCGAGCTCGACCTGGGCGACGAGGGCCGCTTCTACCCGACCGACGCGGCGATCGCGCGCTGGCTCGAAGGCAGCCACGGCCGGGCCCGGGTGGTGTACGAATAGTCACGTTCACTCTGTAGCCGGACGCGGGGTCGAGTGCGTTGAATACCAAGAACCTCCAAGGAGCACCTCTATGAAGCGCATCTGCCTCGCAATCGCCCTGGCCGCGGCCAGCCTGTCGAGCTTCGCCCAGGCCAACGTCGGCATCTCGGTCAACATCAACCAGCCGGGCCTCTACGGCCGCATCGACATCGGCAATTTCCCGCAGCCGGTGCTCGTCTATCCGCAGCCGGTGGTGATCGTGCAGACACCGGTGGCAGTGCACCAGCGCCCGATCTACCTGCACGTGCCGCCCGGGCACGAAAAACACTGGGACAAACATTGCGCCAAGTACAACGCCTGCGGCCAGCCGGTGTACTTCGTGCGTGAAGACTGGTACCAGCAGCAGTATCGCCCTCGCCACGAAGGCTACGAGCGCGAGCGCAACGAAGAGCGCCACGACAAACGCGGCAAGGACAAGGACAAGGACCACGGCAAGGGCCACGGCAAAGGCCACGACAAGCACGGCGACTGACGCCCAACGCGGGCAGTCGCCTGGCTGAATGCAGCACCCCGGGCAGGACCCGATCTACCCCGCGGCGGGGCGTGTCTACACTGCGCCCATGTCCGACACCCCGACCACCGGCCTGATCCTCACCGGCGGCGGTGCACGCGCCGCCTACCAGGTGGGCGTGCTCGACGCGGTGGCGCACATCCGGCGCGCCAGCGACGCGCCACCCGGCAACCCCTTTCCGGTGATCGCCGGCACCTCGGCCGGCGCCATCAACTCGACCGCGCTCGCCTGCGGCGCCGACGACTTCGACACCGCTGTGCAAGGCCTGGTGCATGTCTGGCGCCACTTCCACGCCGAGCAGGTCTACCGCTCCGATTCGTTCGGCGTCATCCGCACCGGCGCACGCTGGCTGACGATGATGTCGATGGGCTGGATGATTGCGCGCTGGCGCCGCGCGCGGCCGCGTTCGCTGCTCGACAACAGCCCGCTCGACCTGCTGCTGGCCAAGCTGATCGACACCGCGCGGCTGAAGAAGGTGATGCAGGACGGCCATGTGCAGGCGCTCGCGGTGACCGCATCGAGCTACGGCTCGGGCATGCACGTGACCTTCTACGACGCGGTCAAGGACATCATGCCCTGGACCCGCATGCAGCGCATCGCGGTCAAGAGCGAGATCGGCATCCCGCACCTGCTCGCGTCGTCGGCGATTCCGTTCGTCTTCCCGGCGGTGCCGCTGGTGCTCGATGGCCGCCTCGAGTATTTCGGCGACGGCTCGATGCGCCAGTCGGCGCCGATCTCGCCGGCGGTGCACCTCGGGGCGCAGCGCATCCTCGTCGTCGGTGCGGGCCGCATGCACGAACCGGCGGGCGAGCGCCCGCTCAGCAGCGAGTATCCGAACCTGGCGCAGATCGCCGGCCACGCGCTGTCGAACATCTTCCTCGACGCGCTGGCGGTCGATGTCGAGCGCCTGCAGCGTGTCAACAGCACCTTGTCGCTGCTGCCGGCCGAAGCGCGCGCCAAGACCAGCCTGCGGCCGATCGACGTGCTGGTGATCGCGCCGAGCCAGCGCCTGGACGACATCGCCGCCAAGCACCTGGGCAGCCTGCCCGCGCCGATCCGCGCGCTGCTGCGCGGTGTCGGCGTTTCGGGGCAGGGCAACGATGCACGCGGGGCGGCGCTGGCGAGCTACCTGCTGTTCGAGTCGCCGTACACCCGCGAGCTGATCGCGCTCGGCAGGGCCGACACCTACAAGCGGCGTGAAGAGGTGATGACCTTCTTCGGCTGGAAGCCGAAGAAGCCGAAGATCGCGCAAGCCCCCGAGCCCAGCGAAAGCATCGCCGCCGCCCAATGAAAAACGCCCCGCGTCGCGGGGCGTTTTCATGTGCGCAGCAGTCTTACTTCTTCGGTGCCGGTTCCGAGGCCTTCAGCGCTGCCGATTTGGCAGCCTTCTTGTCGTCCTTGGCCTTCTTGGCTTCGGCGGCCGAAGCGGCCTTGGCGGCCTTCTTGGCTTCCTTCTCGGCCTTCGCGCCGGCGGCCTTGTCGTCCTTGGACGTTGCCGCAGCGGTCTTGGCATCGGCCGCGGCAGCCGGCGCGGCGGCGCTCGCCTTGGCGGCGGCCTTGTCGGCCTTCTTCGCGGCCGGTGCGGCCGGCGCCGCGCCCTTGAAGGCGCTGCCGTTGACGGTCAGGCCTTCGGTCGAGAACTTGGCAGCATTGCCTTCGCCGACCCCCTTGACCCGATCGACCAGGTCGGTCCAGTCTTTGAACTGGCCCTTCTTGCGCTCGTCGAGGATCTTGGTGGCGATGCTCGGGCCGATGCCCTTGATCGCTTCGAGCTCGGCCTGCGTGGCCTTGTTGGCGTCGACCGACGCGGCGAACACCGCGGCGGTGAACAGGGCCAGCGCGATGGCCAGGAGTTTCTTGAACATGGTCTTCCTTTGAGAGAGGTCGGAGGCCATCTAACGGCGGCCGTCGCGGCGGCGTTGACGCGGGGCCTTGTCAGGCCTGCCGCGCCAGCCAATCGGCGTAGCGCCGGACACCGCTTGCAACATCGGCGAACGCGTGCTGACACCCGACACCGCGCAAGCGCGCGAGGTCGGCCTGCGTGAAACACTGGTACTTGCCGACCAGCGCGTCGGGGAAGGAGATGTATTCGATCAGCCCCAGGTTCACCAGCTCGGGCAGCGCCAGCGCCGCTTCGCCGCGCTGGACGCGAAACGCATTGACGGTGGCCACCGCGACATCGTTGAACGGCTGGGCGCGCCCGCTGCCGAGGTTGAACACGCCGCTGGCCTGCGGGTTCTGCAGGAACCACAGGTTGACCGCGACGACGTCGTCGACGAAGACGAAGTCGCGCGACTGCTCGCCCGCCGCATAACCGCCGTACTCGCCGAACAGCTTGACCTTGCCGCTGTCGCGGAACTGGTTGAAGTGGTGGAACGCTACCGAGGCCATGCGGCCCTTGTGCTGTTCGCGCGGGCCGTAGACGTTGAAGTAGCGAAAGCCCGCGACCTGCGTCTTGGCACTCGGCAACATGCGGCGAACGACGTTGTCGAACAGCAGCTTGGAGTAGCCGTAGACGTTGAGCGGCTGCTCGAACGCGGGCTCCTCGCGGAACGACGCGCTGCCGCCGTAGGTGGCGGCCGATGAGGCATACAGGAGCCGCGTGCCTTGCGCCTCGCAGGCGTCGAGCAGGTCTTTCGAGCAGCGGTAGTTGGTGTCGAGCATATAGCGCCCGTTGTGCTCCATCGTGTCGGAGCACGCGCCCTGGTGCAGCACCACGTCGACCTTGCCGAATTCGCCGCGCGCGAAGCGGCCGTAGAAGTCGCTGCGGTCGAAGTAGTCGCTGATCTGCGCGCCCAGCAGGTTGCGATATTTCGGGCCGTCGCTCAGGTCGTCGACGGCGATCACGTCGTCGATGCCGACCGCGTTCAGGCCGTGCACGATGTTGCTGCCGATCATGCCGGCCGCGCCGGTCACCACCACCTTCATGCGCCTGCCCTCATGGAAACAGCTCCTCGTAGGTGACGCTCGCGGTGCCGAACTTGCCGACCACGATGCCGCCGGCGCGGTTGGCGATCGGCAGCGCGTCGCGCAAACTCAGGCCGCAGGCGAGCATCGCCGCCAGCGTCGCGATGACGGTGTCGCCGGCGCCGGTCACGTCGAACACCTCGCGCGCCTGCGCCGGCACCTGCGTGTGGCCTTGGGCGTCGAACAGCGACATGCCTTCTTCGGAGCGGGTCAGCAACAAGCCTTCGAGTCCGAGCTGCGTGCGCAGGTTCTGCGCCCGTTCGTGCAGCTGCGCTTCGCTGCTCCACGGCGAGATCACCTGCGCCAGCTCGGCACGATTCGGCGTGATCACCGTCGCGCCGGCATAGCGGCTGTAGTCGTGGCCCTTGGGGTCGATCAGCACCGGCCGGCCGGCAGCGCGCGCGAGCTCGATCATGCGCGGGATGTGCGTGAGGCCGCCCTTGCCGTAGTCGGAGAACAGCACCACGTCGCGATCCGCCAGTGCCGCTTCGTACTCGGGCAGCATCTCCTTCAGCAGCTCGTGGTCGGGCTCGTTCTCGAAGTCGACCCGGATCAGTTGCTGCGATCGGCCGATGACACGCAGCTTGACGATGGTGTAGAGCTGCGGGTCCTTGTGGTACAGCGTCGCGATGCCTTCGCGCTGCAGCAGCGTCTCGAGCTTGCGTGCCGGCTCGTCGTCGCCGACGACGGTGAGCAGCGTCGTGCGGGTGCCCAGCGTCTTGACGTTGAGCGCCACGTTGGCCGCGCCGCCGAGGCGTTCTTCTTCGCGGTTCACGCGCACCACGGGCACCGGCGCTTCGGGCGAGATCCGGTCGACCGCGCCGAACCAGTAGCGGTCGAGCATCGCGTCGCCGACCACCAGCACGGCGGACTCGGCCATCTGCTCGCGTGTCACGGTGGCGGCCATCACAAATCCTCCAGGCGCTGGGTCGGGTAAGTGTCCCAGTTCAGGCAGGCCGGGCATTGCCAGAAGTAGTACTGCGCCTCGAAGCCGCAGGCCGCGCAGCGGTAGCGTTGCAGCGGCTTGGCGGCGTGGCTGATCGCGGCTTCGATGCTCTGCACCTCGGGGTCGTCGCCGCTGCCGCGCTCGGCGATGCGCAGGCGCAGCAGCTCACGCGCGGCCGACAGGCTGGGGTGCGCGACCAGGTGGGCGGCGACACGCTGGCGCTGCGATGTGGGCTGCGGGTCGAGCATCTCGATGCCGGCCAGCAGGTCCAGCGATGGCCGGCGCTCGTAGAGCCCGATCAGGTCGGCGAGCGCCGCCGTTTGTTCACCTGCAGCCAGCGCGCTCGCGGCGTAGTCGCGCGCGACCAGCCCGAAGGCCGCCGGGTGGCTGGTCAGCAGTTGGCGCCAATGCCCGACCGCCTGCGCGTGCTGGCCGGTCGCGCGTGCGCGTTCGCCCGCCACCACCAATGGGCGAGGCGATTGCGCCGCGGCTTCGCGGGCGCGCGCGATGGCCGCGTCGCCGTCGGCGCTCTGCTGCTTCGCATCGGCCTCGAGCGCGAGCTCGCACCAGTAGTGCGCGATGCGGGTCGCGTACGAGCCGGTCGCGCTGCTGCGCTCGAGCCTTTGCGCATCGTCGACCGCAGCGCGCCAGTCGCGCGAGCGTTCGTGCAGCGTCAACAGCGCGAGCCGCGCCTCGGTGTCGAAGGCCGTGCCCTCGAGCGCCTTCCAGGCCTCTTCGGCACGGTCGAGCAGGCCGGCCTTGAGGTAGTCCTGCGCCAGGCCGTGCTGGGCGCGGTCGCGTTCGGCGGCCGGCAGGTCGGCGCGGTTCAAGAGGTGCTCGTGCACGCGCACCGCACGTTCGTATTCGCCGCGGCGGCGAAACAGGTTGCCGAGCGCGAAGTGCAGGTCCGAGGTGTCGGGGTCGTGCTGCACGGCTTCGATGAAGGCATCGATCGCCTTGTCATGCTGTTCGTTGAGCAGCAGGTTCAGGCCCTTGAAGTAGGCCTTGGGCGATTCGCGCTGCTCGCGCTTCCACTGGCGCAGGTCGAGCCTGGACGCCATCCAGCCGAAAGCGAATGCCACCGGCAGGGCCAGCAGCAGCCATTGAAAGTCAAAGTCCATCGCGCGGCGGGTGCTCGGGTGTCGTGTCGAGCGCCGGCACGGCCGCCGGCATCGCCTTGTCGGGCACCGCATCGGACGGCTGGATGCGCCGCGCGACGCGCCAATGTTTCCACCAGCTCGGCACCATCGCGAACACGCCGAAGGCACAGCCGATGCCGAACGCACCGAGCACGATGAACACCATCGGGGCGCGCCATTCCTGGCCGAAGAACCAGCGCACGCCAGCCTCGTGCTGGTTGTTCAGCGCGAAGGCAAACAGGGTGAAAAAGATGAAGGCCCGAAAGAGCCAGACGATGGTTCGCATCACGTCTCCCGGGCCGATTCTAGTGGCCCACCGGGTCGACCCCGATGCGCGTCACGTGCCCGTTTTGGGCAGCTTGTCGGCCGGTGCGTCTTCGACCGGAACCTGGGCGTCGACCGACTCGCGCAAGGCCTTGCCGGGCTTGAAGTGAGGAACCAGCTTCTCGGGGATCACCACCTGCTCGCCGGAGCGCGGGTTGCGCCCGACCCGCGGCGGGCGGCGGTTGATCGAGAAGCTGCCGAAACCGCGGATCTCGATGCGGTGTCCGCGCGCGAGCGCGTCCGACATCGCGTCGAGGATCGTCTTGACGGCGAACTCGGTGTCGCGGTGAGTCAACTGGCTGAATCGCTCAGCCAGCTGCGCCACGAGATCGGATCGGGTCATGCGGAATCGGCTCGCTGAGGCGCGACGGAATTAACCGTTGTCCTTTTGCGTATCGAGCTTGGCACGCAGCAAAGCACCCAGGCTCGTCGTGCCAGCGTTTTCGCGCTCGGACGTCTGCGCCAGGCGCTGCATCGCTTCCTGGTTGTCGACGTTGTCCTTGGCCTTGATCGACAACTGGATCGAACGCGTCTTGCGGTCGATGTTGATGATCAGCGCCGAGACTTCGTCGCCTTCCTTCAGCATGTTGCGTGCGTCTTCGACGCGGTCGCGGCTGATTTCGGAGGCGCGCAGGTAGCCGGTCACGTCGTCGTTGAGCTGGATCTCGGCGCCGCGCGCATCGACCGTCTTGACCTTGCCGGTCACCGTCATGCCGCGGTCGTTGACCGAGGTGTAGCTGGTGAACGGGTCGCTGTCGAGCTGCTTGATGCCGAGCGAAATGCGCTCGCGTTCGACGTCGACGGCCAGCACGATGGCTTCGACTTCCTGGCCCTTCTTGTAGTTGCGAACCGCGGCTTCGCCCGGCTCGTTCCACGACAGGTCCGAGAGGTGCACCAGGCCGTCGATGCCGGCGGCAAGACCGACGAACACGCCGAAGTCGGTGATCGACTTGACGGGTCCCTTGACCTTGTCGCCACGCTGCACGGTGGTCGCGAACTCTTCCCACGGATTGGCCTTGCACTGCTTCATGCCGAGGCTGATGCGGCGCTTGTCCTCGTCGATCTCGAGCACCATGACTTCGACCTCGTCGCCCAGCGCAACGATCTTGCTCGGCGCGACGTTCTTGTTGGTCCAGTCCATTTCCGAGACGTGCACCAGGCCTTCGATGCCCGGCTCGATCTCAACGAACGCGCCGTAGTCGGCGATGTTGGTGATCTTGCCGAACAGGCGCGTGCCGTTCGGGTAGCGGCGCGACACGCCGTGCCACGGGTCGTCACCGAGCTGCTTGATGCCCAGCGAAACGCGGTTCTTCTCGGCGTCGAACTTCAGGACCTTGGCCTGCAGCTCTTGACCCACTTGCACCACTTCGCTCGGGTGACGCACGCGGCGCCATGCCATGTCGGTGATGTGCAGCAGGCCGTCGATGCCGCCGAGGTCGACGAACGCACCGTATTCGGTGATGTTCTTGACCACGCCGTTGACGATGGCGCCTTCGGAGAGCGTGCCGAGCAGCTTGGCGCGTTCTTCGCCCATCGAAGCTTCGACCACGGCGCGGCGCGACAACACGACGTTGTTGCGCTTGCGGTCGAGCTTGATGACCTTGAACTCCATGGTCTTGCCCTCGAACGGGCTCATGTCCTTGACCGGGCGGGTGTCGAGCAACGAGCCGGGCAGGAAGGCGCGGATGCCGTTGACGAGAACCGTCAGGCCGCCCTTGACCTTGCCGCTCACGGTGCCGGTGACGAACTCGCCGGACTCGAGCGACTTCTCGAGCGACATCCACGACGCGAGGCGCTTGGCCTTGTCGCGCGACAGGATGGTGTCGCCGTAGCCGTTTTCGATCGCGTCGATGGCGACCGAGACGAAGTCACCGACTTGCACTTCGAGCTCGCCGGTGTCGTTCTTGAATTCTTCAATGGGAACGTAGGCTTCGGACTTGAGGCCTGCGTTGACCACCACGAAGCTGTGCTCGATGCGGACCACTTCGGCGGTGATGACTTCACCGGCGCGCAGGTCGGAGCTACGGAGCGATTCTTCGAACAGGGCGGCAAACGATTCGCCGCCTTGGCTGGTGGCAGTTTGAACTTGAGACATTGATGTGTTTCCGGTGCAGCTTGCGCTGCGGGTTGGTTTGCAAATCCGTCGCCTTGGCGCGCCCCGGTTGAGTTGGCGCAGGAGGGAAAGCGACGGGCCTGTTTTGCCTTAAGAGGCCTTGTGGACTCCGAAAGGCCTGCGTTGTTCCCAGGCATTCAACACTGCTTCGACCGAGGCTTCGACCGAGAGTGCCGAGTTGTCCAGCAACACCGCATCCGGTGCCGGCTTCAAGGGTGCAACCGTTCGGGACTGGTCCCTCAGATCACGCGCTTCGAGGTCGGCACGCAGACTGTCGATATTAGCCGAAATTCCTTTTGAAATCAATTGCTTATGGCGCCGCTCCGCACGCTGGGCGGCACTCGCGGTGAGGAACACCTTGAGGTCGGCGCCGGGGAAGATGACGGTGCCCATGTCGCGCCCGTCGGCGACCAGGCCGGGGATGCGGCGAAACGAAAGCTGCAAGGCGCGCAGCGCTTCGCGAACCTGCGGCAGGGCCGACACTTTCGACGCCAGCGAGCCGACCGCTTCGTCGCGCAGCCGGTCGGACACTTCCTCGCCGAAAAGGCGAATCCCGGTGCCGTCGAACGCCAGGTCGAGCGAGGCGGCGATGCGGGCGACCGCCGGCTCGTCGGTGGGGTCGACGCCGGCCTTGATCGTCGCCAGCGCGGTCGCGCGGTAGACCGCGCCCGAGTCGAGGAAGTGATAGCCCAACGCCTGCGCGACGGCACTGGCGACCGTGCCCTTGCCCGAGGCTGTGGGCCCGTCGATGGTGACCACCGGGATCTTGTCGATGTCAGTGCTCACCACCGAGAACAGCATCTCGAAGTAAGCCGGGAAGGTCTTGGACACACACTGCGGCTCCAGGATGCGGACCGGCAGCGCCGCCGGGTTGAAGGCAGCCAGCGAAAAACACATCGCGATGCGGTGGTCGTCGTAGGTGTCGATGCCAACCCCGGCAACCAGGCGCGGCGGCGGAACGACGCGGATCGAATCGCCGGTTTCCTCC
>Ga0209515_10002793_pt1 | contig 26065 bp, 14 predicted proteins | sample Subgroupgradi54m_FD_187454 | JGI IMG/M metagenome (GOLD analysis project Ga0209515, IMG submission 187454) | Subsurface groundwater microbial communities from S. Glens Falls, New York, USA - GMW60B uncontaminated upgradient, 5.4 m (SPAdes)... ... | reverse complement strand
TGACGATGGCATCCGGCTGGTGTTTGAGGATCGCGGACAGAAGATTGGAATCCACCTGCAGTCTTCGAATGGCCTCCTGGTTCCTCATCCCATACCCGAGCCGGCCCGGGTGGCTCAAATCCTGCTCGACCGTCTCAAGCCAATATTTCACCCGTGGATCTGCGGCGAACAGCTCGACGTTGGAACCGCCGATGTCCCGGACATGCCGAGCAAACGCCTCCGGCCCGCTTTGCCGGGTCTCATCCGTCTCTCCACGGTATGCCACCCCGCCTAAAAGAAGCTTAAACCGGTCCGGACGTTTTTTTGCCCGCTCTAATGAAGGAAGGAGATAATCCAGGACGAAATCACGCGCCCGGGCCGCAAGCACAGCCCTGGCCGCAGCCGCGGACCGAAAATAGCGCTGGAGCTCCAACTCGGCAAGCGGGGGGACAGGCGATTCGACAAGCCTGGTATACAGCGCCGTCAGAAGCTGCTTGTCCTGGTTGGTCACACAGAAACCACCCACCAGATGGGCCATTTGATTGGCCAGGCCATGGGTTGCAGGCCGCGCCTTGGCAATCTCGTCTGCCACTTCATAGGCATTAAAACCAAGTTCATCCCCGAGCTGCAGCAGCAGGACGCCCAATTCATAGAGACGATTCCGCCAGGAATTCTCCCAAGATTTTTCCACCTCAATGGTCACCGGATTCGGATGGACTTTGTAAGCCCCATTCACCGAAGGGGCGGTAATTTCAAAGTGACGCCGGTTCTCCGGACTGTAAACGATATCCAGGTAAGCCCTGAGTGGTTTCTCAGACGCGTCATTGGCAGGAGCCGCCAATCGCTGAAACTCCAGCCACTGCGTCCAGTCTGCGCCGGGTTGAAGGCGGGTGGGGGCATGGGCGACATGTGCTTCATAGATGGAATGGACCAGTCGACGTCGTTCCAGACGATTGCCGATCACATTACAGGCCCGTTCGGTAAAACCTGGGGTCACGGTGCTGACAATCAAGATGAGGGTCTCACGGCTCGGCACCAAAGTGGCCACCCGGTCCAGAAGCCGCAGCGTCGCCTCTTCATCAATGCGAGACTCCAAAATGTCGTCCGGATTCCGGTCATCCGGCTCAAGTTCTGTTTCGCTCAAAACGATGTCGGAAACAGCGATCGCCTCAGCCAAAGAGGTGGCGAACACCGTACCGCGCTCGAGCCCATCCCGCAGTCGAAGAGGGGCTCGGGTATCTGAGGTCGTGATGGGAACAATTCCCTGGCGGGTATGAAGGATTTTATAAAAGGAAGGGGAGGGCCGCTGATACCAAATCACAAAGAAAGGATAGGTTTCCGGTTCCCGGATGGGAGAGCGGAAATGCCTTCCATGAACCACCGGAGGCAATCGCCGAGGATCGGCGACCGTGTTGGCATGCACAAGGCCGGAAGCCGTTCCCACATAACCCAATCCCACCTCCACCAAAACCTGCCTTCCCAAAACTCGCTGGATCGCCACAGTGGCCATCAACCGGAGTCGTTCCTGCTCATAGTACTGCTCCGGAGTGAGCAGCTGCTTCGTCTCTTGATCGACAAAAGCCTCAGGATAATCCCGTTTCCTCTTCTCAAAATCATCCATGTTCATCTTGAGCTTAGGAATCTGGTAGGGGCCGAGATCTCTAACCGAGATGCCGCGATCTTCAGCGATCAACTGCATAAACTGACGAATCGCTTCTTCTCCATGCCTGCTCAACCATTCTTCGAGCTTCTTCTCATCCTCCCTCGTGGCAGTGGGATGGAACCAGGTGCGGGCCGCCTCCATCACCGTCGACAGCTCTTCCAAGCCGGAAGCCGTGGCTGCCTGGGGAGGATTGGTCTGGATACGAGCTTTCAGTTCCTCTAGGCCGGCTGGGCTTTCAAGTTGGGAGTTTCGGAGGGTTTCCTTGCGCGGAGGGGGACTTTCTTGAGCTAATGCAAAAGGTGGGAGAATCTGGGAAAAGGCAAGCGCCTGGATCAAAATCCAGGCGCTGAACCAGCGGAAACGATGGTTCATCTGTTGATAATTCACGGACAATACCTTAGACCTGGGACGCGAATATTCCTCTCACCTTCTCGACGAACGATTGCCAGATAGCGATTTCTCCGGGCTTCAACTCGATACCGAACAGGTTCTTCAAGAGTGCCTGTACGACTCCTGTGACAGGCCCATTTGTACCGAGTTCCTCAATCTTTTCCGCCTTCAATTCATCCTTCAACCACTGACGGGCTGCTTCAACATCCCGGAAAATCTCTCCAGAAGTAAAACCCATCGCTCCCAAGGTAGTTGCCTGCGCATCATTTTCTACGACAAAGGCGACCGGCATAAACTTCCCTCCTGGGATGGTGGCCCGCCGACTCAGAGCGACCCCATAGGCCAAGCCGGTTGGATCCTTCCCAGCAATCACACCGACTGAAGATTCCACAGCAGATGCGGAAGGTAATTGCGTGATCAGATCGTTCCAGGTTTCCTCCAATCCAGCGGCTGGGGCCTTCGGAACCCATTCGTAGATTGGATTAGATCCGTAGCCCTGATCACCGGTAAACTTCGGCCTAAAGAACCACTTCCCCTTGGCGGGATCTCCCAAATCAGCGGCAGACTGGATGGGCCCGCTCAAGGGAAGCACCCAACGTCCATCACGCTGGTTGTCCAGCCCTGCCTCTGCCAGCTGTTTATCCATCCAGGCATTGAGCGCTGGGCGATCCGATTCCGGCATCTTGTCGAGCGTTTTTCCAAGCAGGCGCATGATCATGCTGGACAAATATCTCGCTGTGAATCCAGCAGAAATCTTGCTTTGGCCGGGTGCACGAGACATGGCGAACGCCGGAACAGTCTGCCCGACGTTTTTCATGAAGGAGAGGAAACCCGCGGTCACACCGGGTGGGATAGCGGTATTGGCCCCCAGCATCGTTGTCTGGAGAACAATCGGCTTGACTGCCGTTCCCTGCGCTATCGTACCCGCGCTGATATTGGTCATGTTCGGAATTCGAACAACCCGCGTCCCTGTTGGCCCTGTAATTTCCACCTCATAATCTCGGGTAACGACATGATCCAACCGGGTCCGCGAGGGGTGATGGTTCGTAATTCCCGTGGAGAATTCGCTGCTCCGCGCAATAGCCCCCATGCTCCCATCAGGTCCCATCGTCGTGTTAATGAGTCTGGCATAGGGCTCCAAGGTGCTCCGTGAACCGACAGAGCTCTGGAGGACAACCGTCTGAGAAGCGCCCACCCGTTCTCCAAACTCTGTGCCTTCAGCCCGCACGTTCGAGAGTTGCGCATGGGGACCGACGCTGCTTCCCCCAAGGACGACGTTTCGCAACTGAACACCGTCACTGAGAACGCTTCTCTTCACAGCGGAATTCCAGACAAAAACAGTAGCTCCAGCCGGCACGGTCACCCCATCCAAACGAGTCCTGGCACCGATAATCCGTGCCCCTTTGCCGATCTGAGAAGTGGCAGAGATCTCGATCCCCGGTGGCAATTGAGCCAACGTCTCCGCATCCTCCTGGGTCAGGAGTGGATAGTTCTGCCAATCGTGCTGTGTGGGATCGTCCGTCGCCAACAGATCAGCAAGCGTCTTTGATTCAACCTCAACGCTCTTGCCGTTCAAGTGGGCATCGTATCGCGCCTCCAAAACCCGGTCATCCGTCAAACGGGCAATGGCTTTGCCTGTCTCCAGAGCATAACCAGGCAGTTTATCCACCTCCGCATGGACCGCCCGACGCTTGACTGAATCCCAACCGGCTGTCTCGGCATGGAGATCTACCTGCTGATGCATCTCAGCCAAGATCTCTTGAATGGCGGGCTGGGCATGCTCAAAAACCCATAACTCATTCACATCTTCGGAGTTCAAGCCAAACCGCGCCGCTCCCGGAACCACCTGCCCCCACACTTCTCCGACATCCCTCCCCTCCAACCGGTGCGAATAGCTGAAGGGATGGAGGGCCGTCAAATGCCCATGGGGTGTTTTCCTGTCAAACGATTCTTCTCTCAAGAGGTCAGCAGGATCTTGAAAATCAGGGTGCACCAGGAGAATCATATTGGTCACCGGCCCGATAATAGACCCTGGGAATTTAACGCCGGACCCATGGCGGCTCAACTTAAACTCGTTGCCGTATTTCCCTGTACCATCGTAGCTGGCGTCAATCGTACTGTAGCCCTGCAGAACGACCGCCGGAATATCCTTCACCGTTTCAAAACGCACGGTCCCATCGGGCGCCACATAGGCGCGGCGGATAAAGTTGGGGGAAAGATGCTCGTTATACGACTCCGTGTCAATGGTGCGGCCCCACCCCAGCCACGATTCAGAAACTTCAATGGGAGCCCCGTTCTTGGCCTGAATGGTTACGTGATCTTCCGTATGGGTGAGTCCAACCTTAGCTCTGACAATCTTGTTGTCGCTGCCGATTTCAGAGTTTCTGATGGAACCGCCCAACACCTCGCTTCTATCCCCAACCCTGGCGTTGATAACCTCCGCCGGTTCTCCATCCACAGTTAGATCAATATGAACATTCTTGCCAATGGTAGTTTGCCTGACTATATCGACCCGGTAGATGCTGTTCCAGGCCCACAAATCCTGCACTGCTGGATCTGTTCGGACAATCGCTCCCTCCAGCATCGATCCTTCCCCAACCACGGCATCCTCTACAAGAGACCGATCAACAACAACGTCTGCCTCCAGTCGGGTGGTATCGCCCCGGACCAAAGAACCATTACGGACTGTCGCTGTGGGATCGATGCTGAGGATGGCCTCTGGAGAAACCCATCCCCCTTGTGGCGTCCGATACAGATGGGTAGCAGAATCAAGTACCCACCCCCGCGCTGCCGCAATCCGGTCGGCAAGAATAACTCGATCGGCCGGTGCCGCTGCCGGCAACTGTTTCCCAATCCGCGGCTGTCGCGCTAACTTTCCAAGCACTTCTTCCACCGCATCTGTAACACCCAGCTCAAAGAGATGTTCAGGAGACCCTCGGAAGGTCATCAAAAATAGAGCTATTGAAGGAGTGCCTTTCAGTTCGTTAATAGCTACCGTAATTGGAGCGACTGGTGGGACAACTTCCTTTCCCAGCTTCCTTGCTTCTTCGCTTGCACTTTGCTCAATCGCATGAGTCAACGGTTCATCGAGCAAGGGCAAGGGTGGTTCGAAAGGAGTTGCAGCCAACACATGTGTTATACCCTTATCATCTTCAGGTTGGACGGCAATCTCCACTCCATCCAATTCCCTTGGAACCTGACTCAACAAATCTGCAAACCAGCGAATTTCCTGAGCACTCAACCGACTTGAAAGCTGCTCATATAAGGCCCTTTCCCTGTCGGATGGAAACAGCCTTCGAAGTCCTTCTTGAATCCGGCTTAAAACACCCTGAGATTCCAGGGTTTGTACCGGAGCGTCCACCACAAGCCGGTCAACCCCTATTCCTTTATCTCTATCCTCGGTCGCAATATGACGAATGTTAATGTGTCTAGCGGCAAGAGCATGGACGACAACGTCATGAGACCCAGAGGTACCGGCATGACCCACCAGAAGGAGTGTCGTCTGAACGGGTGGCCCTTGTTCCTCAACTGCCTCAAACAGCAGGATTTTCTCTTTCGCAGAACCAAACTGCCGAATCAGATCTTGAATCTTCTGCTCAACTGGATCTATTGGAGCAGGTGGCGTGGAAGCAAACACCGACTTATAAAAGGCAGTAAGATGTTCCTTCAACTGGAGATCCACCGGAATTGCCCAGTACCGTGCCGAATGACGGATGTCTCCAAAGAGAACCACTTGCAAAACTCGCTGGGGAGGAACTCCTTCTACAAACCGGTAGGCGGGAGCAATGGACATCCGGCGAAAATCCTCTGCGCGCAGACGGAGAAATGGCCTTGCATCCAGACCCGAGGCGTCAACTGACCAAGAACCTCTGCCAAGCGGGTCACCATAAAGAACATGGGCATCAGCCCCAAGATCTTCCAATATAGGCCGTATCTGATTAAGTACTTGCCAGTCGTCCCGAGCGTCATCGGCCGTATGGACAGATCCCTTCGAAGATTGTATCTGGTTCAGCACCTCCATCGTCCTCAGCTCAAAACGAGAAACCTCTTCCAACCCCGCTTGGACAGTAAATTTTCCCGAAAGCAACTTACGGGCAGCTTCGATTTCAGTAATGCGATTATCAAAGACCACACTAAGATCAATCTTCCCTTGGGAGAACTGTTTCACCACTCGAGCAACTCGCTGAAGAGTCCGGATTTGATTCGTTTCCAAGTCACTGTATTCAGCCCGCCCCAGAGCAAGCAACTGATCAAGATCCCTTACCCCGACCACCTCTTCTGACAGAGAGACACCTCCAACCGACTTCTGAATAGAACGCCCTACAGCTTGGCCAAAGATCCTATCCAATTTATCGGTATTGTTCATAAAGAGGGCCGTGTAATATTGAGCCGCGATCTCATAGGGCCATTGATCCCCTTCTACCCTCCCAAACTCATCCTCAAAACGCCGTTGAAAGGATGCCCTCTCGTCTGCAGGGATATCTCTCTCCAGAGCATTCTGAATGCGCGGTCCGGCTTTTCCAAAACGCAACAGGAATTCGGCCCCTTCATGATGAAGTCCTACCCGCAAAAGTTCATTCTGAGGTTTCTTCACAAGCCGGCTGACAAGATCCAACACCCCTGGATAGGCACGAATCTGGTTGCCTTCTATTCGCAGGAGGCCGCGCAATTGGGTGTCCATAAGAGCATTGGGAATTCCGACCGAATGAAGAAGGTCACGGGTGACCGCGTCAAAACGCGCTTCCACCGTGACACTCTTGGCAAGCTTGCCGGGTTGGGCAACATCAACAAAATTCACCAAGCGTGCAAGCAGGTCCCGTGTCTCATCGACAAGGATCTTATTCTCAGGATGCTGCGCAGCAGCGTTGATCTTGGCAAGAAGGAAACCAGCTCCTTCCTGGTGGAGAATCTGGGAAAGCCAGCCGTTCTCCCGAAGTCGCACCACCTCAGCATAGGCATCCACCAACGCCTGCCGGACCCATTCTTCTCTGGATGGAACTCCCGTAGGAATGTCCGCGACTTGCCGCTCCTGGATGGCTCTGGCCTTGGAGAAAAGTTGCTCCGCCAATCGAGTATTCTTTATATCCGCCACCAAAAGCGCCAGTTTTTGTCCCAAAGCGGTCAGCGTATATTCATTGGCCGGAACGCCTATTGCCTGAGTAACCATTTTTCTCTCCAGAAGCTGGGAAGCATAGGTCTTCGATGTGATCAGGTGGACGCTCGCCTCACGGGAATTTACCGTCTGGAAATTGCTCTCCAGTCGCCCACGAGTTGCCTCATCCTCCTCTGTTGGGATATAGAAGACCAAAAGAGGAAATCCACGGCGTTTGGCTTCCGGGGAAGCGTCCGAATATTGGACCGTATGGACGATCTGTTGAAGGGTGGGATCATACTGGGCAGTTACGGCGGCTGTTACGCCCACCGGTACCTTAGAGGCCTGCAGAAGCTGGGCCGGCCCGTGAAGATAAGTGCCCATATTATAGGGAACAGCATTGATCTCCCCGCCTTCCTCCAGCTTAATGGTGGCCTCATAGGCAGCACCCATGGCGGGCCCTCGATAGCAGACTTTGCACTGATTGGCGCGAACCAACTCCTCGGCCATAAGCTGCTGTTGCTGTTCAATCTCCTTATCCTTGAGGACCGCATCTACCTCATGACTGATTTGGAGGAGTTCCTCGATACGGTCATGGACCGCCTCAGGACGCATAACCCGGCGCTCGATGCCGAGGCGCATTCCAAAAAGCTCCTTGTTTTCTTTCTGAGCAGGGACGACCGCCGTTGAGAGGACCCCGATCTCTGGAGGCAACCCTTCATTGATCTCTTCCTCTGTGAAATCGGACTGGGTAATGTCGCTCCCAGGGTTATTCGTGTCGGCGATGGAAAGGAACAGCGTCCCGTTCGCTTCTCTCTTTCCGGAGGCCTTCTTGATTTTCTCCATGTTCGCCTTGGTGACAGCCGTCGTCCCGGATTGGGTGGTCGCCAATACGGCTATTTTTTTATTTCCGGCTGCCTGGGTGATCCAATCCGGATCATCGCGCAACTGGTCGGAATTGAGCACTTCTACCGGCAACTTGGCATACCTGCGGATAAACCGTGCTCCATCCAGATCCGAATTCCAGGAGGATCCAACCGAAACAAGCCAGACGCGATCAACTTCTCTCAGTTGGCTCCAGCGACGCACTCCTTTGAAATCCGGCATCAGGAGGGTATCATACCAAGGCGTGGAAATGTTGGGGGTCAACTTGACAAAGTAATACTGGTCATCCCTTAAGACCAGTTCCGTCCACTCATCGGGCCCTGTGATTCGGGCAACTTGTTCAGTTGTGAGAGTAATCCCCATCGGATGAAGCCGGTTCTCTACATCCGAACTTCGGTAGACCTTCACCACGTCGGGCTGAACCTGCACGCCATGGCGAGGGATGTAATAGACAGGTACCTGAATCGTATTTTTGGCGATGGTATCCCGCATGCCCTTTCCTGACTGATAAAGCTCTTTCGTGGTATAGTCCGGATAATCTCCCAGATCGTAGACCTCCGGCTGATCTTTGCCTTTCTGAAAGACAATCGCCCCCGCAATCTGCCGATTCAATTGACCATTTACCTCAGCAGACAACGTCAACTTGTTCTTGAGGAGTTTCTGGATTTCGGGGCGGGTTAAAGTCGCGGTCACCCTCGCAGGGTTGGTGGAGTCGTCCTCCTGATCGTGCACCGCAACCTGCACAGGCACCATCTGCCCATCCTCCCGCTTACCTTGCGTCACAGTCCCGTCCTGCAGAACCAGATAATAAGGATTCCCCTCCAAATCAACAACCGTGATTCGATCGTTGGTCACCTGCGCGATCGCCCGGTTCGGAAGCAGTGTGGAATAATAAGAAGTGTGTGGAAGAATCGCTTTAGGATCGGCGGCTGTCATGAAGAATGGCACAGCCTTTCCACGCCCATCTTGAAGGGCGCCATCGCTGATGCCCAGATAAATGGGACTTTCGTTCCGGGCGGAGATAACTTCGCCGGGATAATCATTGGAGGTGACTTGAAAACCGTAGGTGTCATTCAGCTGAATCCGGCCTAATGCCCTCCGGACTGCTTCCAACAAGGTGGGCGGCTTTTCGTGGTTAATGATTTCCCATACCAGGTGCGCGAAGCGTTCGGAATCCACACTGGTCTCGAAGGTATGACCCTCATCGGCCAGTTTGATCCCAAGATCTATAAAGTCATAGACGACACCGTTGTGGGAGACTGTTACCGTTTTCGCGACAGCTGGAGTTCCATTTCTTCTCACCACCTCATCCGGACGGGCTTCATGCGGATGGGTTCCCCAGATATCGGATTCGCCATGGGTAGCCCACCGGAAATGCATCACGACGTCAAGAAGCTTGGCTTCCTTATCAATTCTGTACTCGTCCCGGTTGGCCAGGTCTGCAAGAAACTTTGCCATGAAGCGCTTCGCCTTGGCCGGCGTCACGCCAAAGGCCTGGACCGCTTCCATAATGGAAAGAGATCTTTCATGAAGGACCGTTTCTTTCTGATCCGGACCGATCTCGGCCACTTTGAAGGTCATCACCTGCGTAGTGCTGTTATAAGAAACCCGGTAAAATCTGCTCAACAGCTGTCCACCAAGCTCGTAACGAACCTGCACACCTCCTCCATCGGCCCCGCGATACAACAGCCTCTCCGCACTCTTCAGAGCCCAGGCGATGGGCGCGTGGTAGCCGATAGGAAAATCTCCCTTGAAAGCGCATGTCCCGCAATCCCCTTCTACTCTGAGAAGTTCCTTTTCCGAAGGACGCTCAAATTTAAAATCAGCAGACTCCAAGAGCATATCCTGGTCTGAGCTGACCAGGAGGACGCCCATGGGGCTATACTGCCTCAGAAACTGCAGGATGGTGAGTTCGAAGCTCTGCCCATTGTCTAGGATGTAAATCTTGCCGTTTTGCCGATCAACTGCCCGGACACCGACATAATGATTCCCGGGAACTCCTGCCGGAGAACCCAGAGCGCGGACATGCACAACAGGCAGAGAATCCGACCGACTATCGCTTTCCGGATCTCTCGGCAACAGCTGTGCCAGAGCGCGAATAACATCCGCTCCGGATCTCACTTGAATGGCCTGGAGGGCTCCAACCATCTGCACACCGTAAGCCGTCTGAGTTGGGACTTCGTGCTCTGTGTGTCCGATTTCCGGATTAACCCGTCGGGTGGGTATTCGGCCCAACTTCTTGGCATCGTAAGCGGTGATAACGGCCGCCAACAGATCTCGAAACGGGTGCCCCGCTAGATCCCGTCGTCTTGTTTCCTCGATGTTCTCATGAAGAATATGGGAGGCACATATGGCACACTGCTGTTGCAACGCAGCCCATTGTGCATCTATCCGCTGGTGAAGTTCAGGATTTGTAGGGGTGATAAGACGGAGCGCCAACGGAAAAATCTGCGCAGGAGAGGACAGGGCTCGCACGATCGGTAACGGTGTGTCATCTTCACCACGCATCGCCGCCGATAACAATTCAACCAAGAGAGGCGCGTTCGCCTCATCAGAACTGCCCCGTGCCTGCACCCATGTAGGATGCTTGGAAAAGTAAGAAACCAATTGATTCAAATCTGCCACTGCTCCAGAAGGCAGATGTGTGCTCGCAGCAATGGGTGAACCTTGCAGAAGACTCTCCTCAAGGCCAGATCTCGTGGTAGCGCCAGAGACACCCTCCGGACGGAGGGCGAAGGAGGGAAGGGCTTGTGTAAAGGTAAGAGAAAGGATAGTGAAGACGGCAAGGAACTGGCGATAAAAAACAGCCTGACGTGATTTCATCCGATGAGCCCCTCCCGTTGTGCTAGAGCACACGTTACACAGTGTGTGCTTTTAGGTGATCTTCGAAACGCTCCGTAAGACTGCGCACGTCCCGCCGTAGACCCTGCATGTCATTGGAAGTCGCCAAAATCGCCGACTGAAGCAGTTCGATCTTTTGCTCGACACGTTCCAGCCGGTATTCTAATCGCTCGACCCGTCCGGTAAGAGTGGTTAAACCCTCGATAACGGTGCGGAATTGGGAGCGCATCTCCTCCATCAGAACTTCGAAGCGCTCTTTTTCAGGTGTCTTTGGGGATGGCTTTCGTTTGGGCATTTCGCTATTTCTTAGGGATCAGTCGAGTCCACCGGTGGTCACGGACTTTGTTTCGGCAAATGACTGCTGGCGGAATTCTGTGGCCGCCGCCGTCGTTGTCTGTTTTTCTCTTCCACCCTGCACCCGGAAATCCGGCTTGGAAGGGAATCCAAGCTTCTGGCGATAGGTCTCCGACATCGGAACGTAGGTCTCCTTGAGGACCCGGTGGTACTTCTCGGTGTCCTCGGCGGTGACCTTCCCAACCTTCGGGGCCACCACCGCGTAAGAGGCCTTCCGCTCCTTGAAGAGCCGCTCAAAAACCGGCGTGTGGAACCCGCCGGCGATTAAAACCGCCACCGGCACCTTGAACTCCTCGATCCGCTTCATGGTATTCTCCACCATCGCCTGGTCCCGCTGGCGTGCGACTTCGTAAAAGCTGGCCATCGCCGGCATTGCGGCATTGAGCGGGCCGGGAACCAAATTGAAGGCCTGTGCCGGGTTCTGCTGGGCTCCCAACGCCCGCAGGGCCTCCGCCCACTTGTCCGGGCGGAACTCCTGCTTGTGGGTGGCGTAGTAATCGTATGTTTCCGGCGTCAGCTTCAATTCCAGCAGATCGGCTAGCACCCCGACATCTTTCGCCGCTTTGGCTAAAGTTCTTTGGTCCTTATTCTTGAAATAGCTGTCTTTGATCCGCTCGCTCAAGCGCTCCACCTCGCTGAACAAAGCGGCATGATCAATCCCTTCAAAGAATCCGAGGTATTGGATGTATTTGGTGAGGGTGGGATAATCGGCGGCCTGCTCCGGCTTCACATAGGTCTTCAAATGCCCGTAGAAGGTGGCCGGCGAGATCAATCCCTGCTTGAGCTCCAAGCTCTGCTTCAGGAGCCGGTCCATCTGATCCTTCGGCAGCGAGCTGGTCAGCGCCTCCAAGAATCGGGTCCGCTCGATCTCCACCTTCTTGAAATCCAGCTCCCCTTCCAAGCGGGTGGCATTGAGGAACCGCAGCAGATTGGGATATTCTCTGTCGGCAATCTCCAACCTGAGTTTCTTCGCCTCTGCAGCCAACCCCTCGTAATGCTTGGCCAGCGGAACACGGCCGGCCTGCACCTCCAACTCCTGCGCTTCCAGCTGGTTCACCTGCTCCGGGTAAAGTTTTTCTTTGAGGACCGCCACCGCCTGCTCGAATACCTTCATGGCAGTCAGCGCCTCCGGCTGCACCTTCTCCACGGAAAAGAAGGCCTCCATGTTCTGATCGTACAGCTCCGGTTTCTCCACGCCGTAAACAGTGAAAGGATAATCGCTGGTCAAATCCAGGTAGTTTTCGCCTGAGATCTTGCCGCTCTTGAGGAACTCCTCTGCCACCTCCTTGCGTTTTTCGATCGGAGCGTAGGCCCTCATATAGGAAAGAGAGTCGTTGCGCGATCCCCCCTCCACCAGGATGAGGGCAAGGCCGTGGGTGACAATCAAATGCTCCAAGATGCCGGCCAGGTGCTTCTGGGCCTCGTAGTTGGCGTGGGCATCCTGGATATGAATGATCAGCGGCTCGCGGGCGGAATAGGTGGTCTTGATGGAGCCGTGCTGGACCGGGATGCGAAGCGTTTCAAGGGTGAGCGGGATCTGCTGTTTTGGGATTTCAGGATGCGATTCCGCTAGGATCGGAGTGGCAGAGGAATCTTCGATCTTCCCGTGCTGCTGCCAGAAAGTCTTGGGTTTCTCCTCGGCAACAGCATCGGTTCTCCCGGGCGGAACAATTCCAAAGAAAGCAATGGCTGCAATAAGGACCAGCGCCCTGCTTCCCCGTCCCACTCGGAGAGTCCTGGGTTGGGTTGTTTTGTTCATCTTACTCAAAGTATAGCCGCCGCCTTGAGAAAAGTCAAGGGTAACTATTAAATTTTATTACACCTAACATACCCAATTTATTAATCGATCGAAAAACTCAGACAGAAATGACGCTCTTGCCGAATCGGCTCTTCGATTCCTTCTGCGACGAATCCCCCCCTAAGATCACCTCCACCTGATGGATCTTCCCATCCTGATGGGGCCGGACAAGGGTCGGGGTTTGAAGCTTCCCGTCCACAGAGATCTGCTTGACGCCGGAGGAGACACCGTTGGGGTTTTTAATCGTGATTTCATAAACAGCGCCCCGGAACGGCCGGCGAATCATCGCCTGCTTCCATTTTTTGGGGATGCAGGGGTCAATCCGAAGCCCCTCAAATTCCCGGCGGACCCCTAAGATCCACTCGGTCGCCGCCACGTACATCCAGGGCGTGGTGCCGGTGTTCCAGGTGAAGGCCCCTTCCCCGAACCGGTCCCCTGAGCCGGGCCCAATCACATACTCCGCCCAAACGTACGGTTCCACCTTGTACCGGTCATGGTCCTCTTTGGCCTTGGACATCGGCATCAGTTTCGAGAAGGTGGCGTACGCCTCCTCCGCCCGCTTGATGGTGCAGTCAGCCACCACTTTGAAAGCGCAGGCGTGCGAGAAAACCGCGGCATTCTCCTTGGTGCCTGGGCAGAAAGCGGTGACCCGGCCGATCTCCGGATTAAAGGAAGTGTAGCTGGGCAGGAACAGCGCCGGCCCATAGGGCGTGTCCAAATACCGGTCAATCTTGTCCAAGATGCTCGGCAGCCGATCCGCCGGAACAACACCGCTTAAGATCGCCCAGGTCTGGGAGTTGAGCGGCACTTTCCCCTCTTTGTTATGCTGCGAGCCGATCTTCCGTCCGGCATCGTTGAAGGCGGCTAGGTACCAGGCCCCATCCCACCCGACCTCATTGATGATTGTCGTCAGCTCTTCGGCCTTGGCCCGCATCTCCTGGACAACGGCCTTATCCCCTAAGAACTCGGCCAGTTCCGCCACCTGCTTGCAGGCGCGGACCAATGCCATCCCAAGCCAGATACTCTCTCCCTTGCCCTTGATTCCAACGTGATCGTAGGCGTCGTTCCAATCGGCATGCCCGATGAGAGGAAGGCCATGCTCTCCCCGAACAGAGTAGATGTACCGGACCGCCCGAAGCACATGTTCATAGACGCTGGCTGAACCCTGGTCATGGAATGGAATCTCTTTCGTGAGGAACGCCGTGTCGCCCGTCTCCTTGACGTACGAGACCACGCTATAAGGAAGCCAGACCGCCACATCGGCCTTCTTGAGGACCCCCTGCACGCCGGTATTCTCCCACGTTCCCTCCACCTCGGAGAAACCGGAAACCGCGTTGCCGTTTTCATACTGGTAGAAAAGGAGCCGCTCCAGTTTCGTCCCGGCGGTCTTGAGATCGGAGCTCAACAACCCCTCCACGTCCTGCGCGGTGTCCCGGTAACCCTGCCCGCCCTCGACCCCATGATAATGGGAGGTGCCGCGCCAGTGGGTGATCGCAAACAGCTGGTACTTGCCCCAGAGGTTCACCATCAGGTCGAAATTCGGGTCCGGCGTCTCGACCCAGACTTCCTCCAGCGATTTCTTCCAGTAGGTCTTGATCTCCTCAAGCTCCCGGCTCGCCGCCTCCACCGAGCGGAAACGCTTCACCAAAGAGGGGACCTGGTCCCGCTGATCGGTGATGCCGGAGACCACCACAAACTGCTGGGTCTCTCCCGGCTTTAAGGAAACGGCGCTCTGCAGCACCGCCACCATGTCCTCGCCCCTCGCCCCGTGATTGCTCAATCGCTTGGCTTCCAACCCCACCGGGTTCCGAAGCTCCCTGTACCGGCCGACAAAGGCCTCGCGGCGGCATTCATGGCTTTGCACCGGCAGCGTGGTGGAGAAAAACCCGTAGCCCGGCTTGTGCCAGGATTTAAACGGATGTTTGAAAGCCACAATCGCCTGCAGGTCGGAATCGAAATTGGCCTCGTTGTAGAGGCAGAGGATGTTCCGGTAGTGGGTTTCCAGCGCCACATCGCCGCAGATGAAGTCCACGAACGGGTAAACCTGCAGGGTCTTTTTGGCGCGGGAGACGTTCTTCAAGGAAACAAGCCACAGCTCCACCGGATGCTCGCGGGCCACAAAGTAGGTGACTGAGCTCTCGATCCCGTTGGCGGTGGCGGAAATCTCCGTGCAGCCGAAGCTGTGCCGGCATTCCCACTGATCCAAATCCCCCTGCACCGGCTGCCAGTTCGGCGTCCAGACGGCGCCCTTATCGGCATCCTTCAAATAAAGGTACCGCCCCGAGCGGTCGGAACTTAAATGATCGTAGCGATGAAGGCGGTAGTATTTCGGATCCCGAAGATAGGAAAAACCGCCGCCGGTCTGCGAAATCAGGCAGTGGTAGGTCTCGTTGAAAAGGTAATTGAACCAGGGCCGAGGCGTTGCCGGTTTGGTGACGATAAATTCCCGACCGTCCTTGTTAAAGTGCCCGTATTTCATCGGGAATTACAAACTTGCGAAAACGTCCCGGATCACTAAACTGGCCGCTCCGAGAGCGACGCAATCCTCTCCGAGCCGCGCGGGCACAATCTTCACGGCATTGGCCATCTCTTCAAAAGCGCAGGCGCGGACCATTTTCTTCACCGCCTCGATCAAAACCGGGCCCGCCGCCTCCACCCCGCCGCCGATGACAACGGCGCCTGGGTTCAACAAGTTGATGAGAAATGCGATCCGAATCCCCAACCGCTCGCCGGCCTTCTGAACCACTTCGATGGCCAGCTTGTCTCCTGCCTTGACCGCTTCAAAGACCATCTCCAGCGTGATCTGATCCGTCTTTCCCTTGCACAGATCGGAGATCTTGGAGACCGCGCCGGCCTTCATCGCCTCCCGGGCATCGTCCGGGATTCCCAAGTGGGCCGCCCAGGGCCTCAAGGCGGAGATGTTCCCGATCCACACATCGGTCAGATCCACCTGCTCCTTGATGGACACCTCGCCGGCCGTGCCGCTGATGCCGTGATAAATCTCCCCGTTAATGATCATGCCGCATCCAACGCCGGAAAACATGAACAGCATGATGTCCACATCGGTGCCGGCCCCCAGGGACCATTCCCCGTAGGCGGCGGTGGTGACGTCATGGTCCAGCTTGACCTGCACCTTGAACCTCTCGTGGAGCAGCGTCGTGATGGGAACGTAGATGGATGCCACCCCTTCCGTGCAGCGGATCGTACCGACTTCCCGGTCAATCACGCCGGAAGCGCCGATCTGGATGCCCCGAATCTTCTTGGGATCCAGGCCGGAGGATTTCATAACGCTCTCCACCTGCTCGCCCAGCGCCTTGACCACATTGTCGGCGGTATCTCGAGGACGAGGGGTTTTTGAACGGGCCACAACGTTGCCTTCCAGATCGGCCAGGATCGCCGTGATGGTAAAGACGCCCAGGTCCAAGCCGATGACGTAGGCCGATTTCGGGTTGAGCACCACAATGGTGGGCCGCCGGCCGCCGGAGGAGATGTCGAGACCCTTCTCGATGACGATTCCCTGCTCGATAAAATTATTGACGTAGTTGGAAACGGTGACAATGTTCAGCTTGGTCAGCTTGGAGATGTCGGTGCGGGAAATGGGGCCGTAGCGCTTGATCGCTTCCAAAATGGAAACGTTCTTTCGCTCACGCTCGGTCAATGAAAACTCGTCTAATTCAACGCCTCGGGGCACGGGGAGCACCTCTTTTCTTTAGGTTTGTGTTCTCTTTAAATAACCTGCGGGGCTACTGCTTGTCAATCAAAATCTGGTAGCACTCGCTGAGCGTCTTCCAGACCGCCGGCGGGTCCTCAGCGCGGAGACTGATATAGGAAGCCCCGTAATAGCTCCATGCGGCGAAATTCCGGATGCCGGCCTGGTAGCCGGCCTCCAAGGCGGTCCGGATGTTCCTCTCCTCCCCCTTGGGGATGTTGAAATTCAGGATCCACAGATGCGGTTCCTTCTTGTAGTGATCCGCCAGCTCGAAGAGGCGCCGCGCGAACCGCCCGACAAATTGCTCCACGTCCGGCTGATGCGGCCGCCAGTACGGGTCGGTGCCGATGCTCCAGAGCGACGGGATCGCCGCCACCTTCTCCCAATTGTTCACTGTTGAGGAGTTTTCGAACGGCAACAAGCAAACACTGGCCCTCATTCCCTGCGCCACCGTCGCATCGCAGAGAAATTCCGTGCATTCCACCAAAGAATCTTCTTTAAAGGCCCGAACCTCCGGGGTGAGGAGATCCGGCATGGACCGGCCGGTCTTCTTCTTAAAAAGATCTTCGCAGACAGAGCACCGGCAGGCCCACAGTTTGGACTGGGCATCCCCCTCCGGTTCCGGGTAGATCATGAAATGGGGTTCGTCCCAAAACAGCACGTCGGCTCCAAGCTTTTTGGCCGCCTCCACCCATTTGAGGAGATAATCGCGGAAGTCCGGATGATTCGGGCAGGCAATCGGCAGCGATTCTCCAGTTGAACTGACTTGCCGGAGAGAGAGCTGTTTGGCGACAAGGGAAGAATAAGTTTCCCCCCCGAAGGCCTGCCCCACCGCCCAGGGATCCAGCCAGACCTCCAACCCGAGATCGTGGGAATGCTGGATCATCTCGGCAAAAGCCCCCTGGTAGAACTCGAAATCCTCCTCGCTGAAGGTAAAGACCACGTAGGTGCAGCCGGCATCTCGAATCACCTGCAGGTCTTCCTTGACCCGCCACGGGATCCGGTTGCCGAAGTAGCTGACCCCGAGCTTCATCATTAACGGGAAGGTCTTTGGCGATGCAGGAGTTTTATGAGGCGCTTCGCCTGCTGAAATGCAGCTTTGACTTCGAGCTTCTCAGGAGTTTCTTCGAAACCGGGATAGCGCTCTACGAGATAATAACCGGTTACTTCCTGCAACAAGGATCGAAATGGTTCCAAATCACGTTTGTATTTCACCGCGTCGTCCAGCAGCACTTCCAAATCATGGATCCTTTTCAACTCCCATCCGTGCGATAACAAGAAACCCTTCAAATATTTTTCCAAAGCTTGCTGAAGATGGAAGGCGGCGTCTTCAATGTCATTCTCTTTAAGACGCAGACCAACACGCTGGAAGTCTTCGTTTGCCTTTTGAAACCACTCTGCAGGATAAGAGGAGGGCGTCTTATGCCGCCGCATAGAGGACGTTCCCATGATGCAGAATTCCCTGAAAGAATTGGTCCCCTCTCTTAATCCGATACTCCAACTCAGCCGGCGTTAGAACCATCGGGTCAAAAGGATGTCCTTGCCGCACATCCGAAACAAGACGACGAACCTCCGCTAAACGTTGAAAGAAGGGCTGGCGGGTTGACTTCACGATAAGCAGATCAATGTCGCTGTCTCTGTGAGGTACCCCTGAAGCGTAGGACCCAAAAAGAATGATCTGCTCCGGCTGATAGCGCTCCTTCAACACAGAGACCATTTGTTGAATGACTCGGTGGATACGTTGACGTTTTCTCATATACTTCGGCCTCACTAAGGAGACAATTATAACACTTGAAGCCGACTTACGCCTGGGCGGCTTGGTAGAGGGCGTTGGTGAAGGTTTGCAGCTTCTTGTAGTCGAGGTTGACGCCGAAGGAACGCAGGATGGTATCGATGGCCCGGCCGAACTCGCCTATCACCTGCGGCAAAGTGTCCAGGATCGCGACGCGGGCGCTTGTCAGACGCAGGGCCAGCACCCCTCGGGCCGATTCAATCGCCGATTCTTTCGTCAGAAGAGAATCGTATCGGAACAGGTACCGTTCCGCCCACCGCCGGATCTGGTCTTCCTCTAAACCAGAGACCTCGGCAATGGCCATCAATGTGTGATACTCGGCGGGATTCACGACGGCCGCCACCGGCAACGGCTCAGAGTTCTCCACCCCTTCGGCAGAGAGGGTCAACGCTGCCGCAAGCGTCGCACCATCGAGAAAGAGATAGCCGGTCCCTGCCACGCGGGCCTCTCGAAGCTCGGACAGCTCCCGAATCGCCTGTCCCACTTCCATCACAGCAGAATTCCCCCCCTCCTCCAGGCCGGCGGCGGAAGGAACCGTTATGAGATATCTCTCGATATGAAAAAGCTCTTTCTGTTTCATCCATTGGAAGGCATAACTCCACTGGCCACGAGTTCCTTGAGGATCTTCCAAATCTTCCTGAAGATGAATGGCCTTGAGATATCTCGCTACCTGTGAGATATCCATCAGAGGGCTCAACCAACGAATCTGCTCCTTCGGCCGATCTATCTGCATGCGGTGTCTGGATCGCTTCCTTAGAAAATCATCAACGTCTTTTAATCCTTCGCTCTCACCAGCAGCAAGCATATGGGTGGTTGCCTCCTGCCTCATCTGTCTTTTCGAAAAGCTCGAGAGGTTCTTATACTGCTTCCAACCCTTAAGGAATGTCCAGACCCGCACCCGTTCTTCTTTCATCCGTTGAAAGGGGAATGTTTGGATCAAGGTATAGCGAGCATGTGGCTTGAGCCGGTTGGCGGCGAGGAGCTCATCGGCTATCTGCCGGTCAGAAAGACCCTCTATCCGCTTGCCTTCCTGAACAGCCTCGTCCCTTTTCATCCGGCTTTCCAGAAAACCCTGAGCAACCTTTACAAAGAGTTCATGATTCGTGCCTTTCGGAACCACCTCGGCCACGTTCACTACCTGTTCCAATAGGGATGGATCGTGCTTATGACCTAGCATGATCCGAAAAAGGAGGACTTGTGTAGCAGGACCTTCCTCGGCCTTCAGTTTCCCTGAGCGGGCCCACTCTGAAAGCAGACGCAACACCTCTGCTCCTTTCAACTCCAGTTGAGAAGCAAGTTCGTTGGATTCGGATGGGGAAGGCGGCACTGATTTCATATTCTGGAACCAGCGCTCGAGAAGTGCCCCTACGTCCTCCTCTAAGCCGGCGGAGGAAACGCGTGTCGGAGCTATGGTGAGAAGTTGGGCGAAGCGCTGAATGGCTTTGTCAGGCGATGTGAGGGCTTGGGTGAGCACTTCCTCCAGACCGGCTTCTCGATGGGATTCTCCCTTCAATGCAAAAGCAGGCGCTGCGGTGAAGAGAAACGCGGCGATTAAGAGACTTGCGAGGAATTTTTGGGGCATGAAACAAACTTATCCGATTTGCCGCCCCTTGTCAAGGGCATAAAACTGGATTATTCTACGATTAATCTAGCCGACGGTGGAGCCACGAGTGAGGCCTTCGATGATGTAGCGTTGGAAGCAGAGGAAGACGATGATCACCGGCAGCGCGGTGATGGCGGATCCGGCCATCAGGTGGACCCAGTCCACCCCATGCAGGGACTTGTAAAGCGCCAGACCGACCGGCAGGGTCCGCATCTCCACCGTGTTGGTCAAAAGGAACGGATAAAGGAAGGTGTTCCAAGAGCCCATGAAGGTGTTGATCCCCACCACCGCCAGGGCCGGCTGGGCCAACGGGATGATCACCCGCGTAAAGATCTGAAACTCCGAAGCCCCGTCAATCCGTGCCGCTTCCTCGACGGCAAACGGAAGCTTGGAGATGTACTGGCGCATGAGGAAGATGTTAAACGGCGCCACGAGGTTCGGCACGATCAGCGCCCAGTAGGTGTTGAGCCAGCCGATGTGCTTCATCAGGATGAAGACCGGCACCATCAAGACCTGCGGCGGGATGGCGATGGAGCCGACGATCATGAAGAACATCACCTGCTTGAACGGAAAATCCCGGCGGGCGAAGGCATAGCCGACCATCGTGGAAAAGAGCAGATTTCCCAAGGTCACCGCCAGCGCGATCCCCAAGGAGTTGAGCCCGTACCTGCCGAACGGCCCGCTGATCAGCACATCCCAGTAGTTGTTCAGCGTCCATTTCCGGAAGACCAGCTTCACATCGTCCAGGTAAACGGTGCCGCTGCCTTCGTCAAAACTGAAGATCAGGTTCTCGGCCTGGCGTTCCGGCAAGGCAGGGCTCAGCATGGAGAGATTGAATGCCTCCACCGGAATCCGAACCGTCTCCCAGGTGGGGGTCAACCCGCCCCGCAGAAACTGCCCGATTCCTAAACTGGCCTCGCGCCCTTTCAAATCCGCCAACTGAATGCTGAAGCTTTCGCCCCCGACCCCTCCCCGAATCCGAAACTCTAGGTAAGAGAATTTCCGCATGTCCTGCGCGATCCGGGTGGACCACCGGGCCGGGCCATCCCCTTTTACGTAGCGAATCACCATCATCCGATTCTGCCGGGCCACCGGCTGCGGCGGATCGAAGGCCATCTCGATCTGCGAGGTGCCCCCCGCTTCCACCGAAACCGGCCCGCCGATGGAATTCAAGTTCCCCACTTCCCAGTCGGCCACCAGCACCTGCCTGGTTGACTGGAGCAAAGTCCCGGTCGGCTTAATGGAAGTGTAGAACATCAGTAGCAGCGGCGTCAGGGTCAACACCAGCATCACCGTGAGCACGCCCACTGCCAGCGCAATCAGAAACCGTTCCCTCATTCGCATACCCTCTCACTCTGGGATGAAACAATCACTTGAGGGGGCGGGGGTCGAAGGACATTGAGAGCCCCCATCCGAGCGAGGTCTAGGGCAGTAACAGCGCTCATCCCTGCTCCTCCATCTTAAACAGCCGCATCTGGATCCAGGAGAAACACATCGTGATCAAGAAAAGCACGTACCCGACCGCCGCCGCCATCCCCATGTCAAAGCGATGGAACCCGCTCTCGTACAGGTACCAGACCACGGTGGTGGTCGCCCCCAACGGGCCGCCCTGCGTCATGGCGAAGATCTCCGGAAAAACCTGGAAGGTATGGATCGTATTGATGACCACCGCCAGCAGGAGGATCGGTTTCAGTTGCGGCAGCGTGATGTGGCGAAACTTCTGCCACTCGTTGGCCCCGTCAATCGAAGCGGCCTCATACAGCTCGATCGGGATTGTCTGCAGGCCCGCCAGGAAGAGCACCATGTAATACCCGAAGCTGGACCACACGTTCATCATCATGATGGCCGGCAGCGCCCATTGGGTGTTCAACAGCCAACTTGGGGACGGAACCGGAAAATGGGCCCATTCCAGCAGATGATTGATCAGCCCGTCCGGCGCGTAAAGGTAGGTGAAGATCGTCGCAATAACGATCACGGAGGTGGCCACCGGCAGGAAGATGCCGGCTTGGTAGAGCCGCTTGAACGGGATCTTCGTGTTGATCAACACCGCCGCGAACATGGCCAGGATCATCGTCGGAGGAATCGTGCCGGCGGCAAAAAAGATGGTGTGCCAGAGCGCCTGTAGAAAGTCCGGATCCCGGATCACCTGGCCGAAATTCCGCAAGCCCACAAAAGCCATCTCCGAACTGAGCAGGTTGTAGTGGGAGAAACTCAAGACAAAAGAATGAAGCAGCGGCACCAGGTTGAAACCCAAGAAGGTCATCAACCAGGGAGCCAGAAAGGTGAGGCTGATTCCCAGGTTGAACAAGCTGAAATGCGCCGGGCGCACGACGGCGCGCCGGCGGCGCAGAAACCACCAGACCATCCCGGAACCGATCAAGAACACCAGGAAACCGGTAAAGACCACCAGATCGCTGATCCGGCCTTTTGTTTCGGGAGATCGGAGAAGATTGTTGATGACCTCGGTCGCTTCCTTCAGGGAAACGGCCGGGTCCCGATTGTTGAGGATCACCTCTTCCACCACGCGGGTGATCCGCTCCTGCATCTGAACCCAGGCCGGATGGGCCGGCGGAGCCACCGCATAACGGACCTGCTCGAAGAAGACCCGCTGCTCCGGGTGCGTCACGTAGTAAGGGTTCTGAAGGGCCGACTTCACCGTAGGAACGATGTTCCGCTGGGCTTCTACAATGGACATCGCCTGCTCCTCCTGGGCCAGGAACAGGGCCAGCTTGAACGCCTCATCCGAATGCCGGGATTCCTTTAAGACAACCAGGATCTCCCCGCCTGCAAAGGAGGCGGGTGTGCCCCGGTTGGCCGCCGGCTTGGGAACAAGCCCCACCCCGAAGTTTAAGGTGGGATTCATCCGTGGAATCAGTGAGAAGTTCCAGGAACCGGAAATCTGAATCCCCACCTTGCCTTCAGCAAAGAGCTGGTTGACCTGCGGTTGGCGTTCGACCAAAGCGTAAGCTTTGAGCGAACGATAAAACTGCAGCGCCTCCAGAACCGGCGGCTGATCCAACAGACAACGGCTCCATTTCTCATCCAAAATCTGGCCGCCATTGCCCCAGGCAAATGGAAGGAACTCTTGCCAGGGGGCGTACGACTCCCCCACATGGATGCCGATGCCGTAAATCCCCGGCCCCAAAGCGCGGATCGCCTTGGCTGTTTTCAACAGTTCTTCCCAGGTGGCCGGCGGGTGCTCCGGATTCAAACCGGCCTGGGCAAAAAGTTCCCGGTTGTAAAAAAGAATCCGCGTGCCGGCCAACCAAGGGATGCCGTACAGCCGATTTTTATAGGTGACCGGATCCCACAGAAGGAACTGCTCCCTCAGCGGGGTCAACTCCGGGGTGAGGTCCTTGAGAACCCCTGAGGCCGAGAATTGCGGAACCCAGTCGGTGCCCAGCTCGCACAAGTCCGGCGCGTTGCCGGCAGCGATGGCTGTGGTGAGCTTGTCCAGGCCGTAATCCCAGGAAAGCTGTTGGAACCGGACATGGATGCCTGGATTCTGGCGTTCGAACTTGTCCAGCAGCGAGCGCATCAGCTCCTCGCCGACCGAAAGCTCCCAGAAATCCAGCGTCACCTCCTTGGCATAAGCAGGCCGAAGTGGGACGAAGGAGAATGCCGCTAGCGTCATTGCGAGGGCATAAAGTGCCCGAAGCAATCTCGAGGGATCTTTCATAAGTTTCCTAGTCTACCATCGGGTGAAGAACATTGACAAGGCGTCTTTCCAACTCTCATAATAAGCCTTTATAAAAGCCAATGAAGCCTCCTTTATTAATCTCTTGCGATTTCGATGGAACGGTTACGCGTCAGGATACCCTGGTGGAGATCCTGAACACCTACGGTTCCGGCCACTGGCATGACATCCAGAAGAAGGTGGCCGTCGGTGAGATGTCCATCCGAGAAGGGCTTCAAGCAGAGATGAGCACCGTGCAAGCCGATGAGACTGCGCTGAAAGAACTCCTCACCCGCCGCGTGGAGATGGATCCCAGCTTCTCTCCTTTTCTGAAGACTGTCCGAGCCCAGGGAATCCCTCTGGTCCTGTTGAGCGGCGGCTTCGACCTGTGCGTGGAAACGGTGCTGGCCGAGAAGGGCCTTGGGCCCCTTCCTTATCTGGCCAATCGCTTATATCGAAAGAACGGCTCCTGGGGAGTGGAGTTCCCTTACCCTTCCGTCACCTGCCAAGACTGCGGTCATTGCAAAGGGGACCCGATTCTGTCGTGGAAAGCGCAAGGGTATACGACTGTTTTCGTCGGCAATGGGGTCACCGATCGCTGCGCCGTCCGGGCAGCGGACCTCACCTTCGCCAAGGATGACCTGGCCACCTGGTGCCGGAGCCAGGGAATCCCTGCCGTTTCCTATCAAACATTCACGGACGTCCAGCATGATTTGGAGGGGCGAGGATGGCTATAAGAACAAGATCGCCACGGCCCCTTCGGGGCCTCGCGATGATCCTGCTATTCTTGTTTCTCTTCTCCTATCGACCCGTCTTTGCCTCCGTCAAGCAGGAGGTCTATGTCACAGGGACCGTCGGCTCTTTCGGCGGGTACACCTTCACGCCGGCGGTGAAGTTCGCCATCACGGAACCCGGGGGGAAAGAGCTGGAGCCGATCATGGTGAACGGCTTGTACAACGGCGAGTATCCCTGGATCATGCGGATCTACACGGACAATCTTCGTTTCGGCGGCATCGCCGGCGCCATCCAGCGCCCCACACCCGACGGCCTGGTTTCGGAGGATGGACGATTCTCCATCCCCATCGAGGTGAACTGCCCGAATTTCGGCGTCGGGGTCTGGCGGCGGGTGCCGGACATCAACGAACCTAACTACACCCCCTATCATCCTGTTGCCGACCCCAAAGAAGGGGCTCCTTACAGCGATGTCGTCTTGCTGGGGATCGATCCACGCAATGCGGCCTGGGTCGCCGGGCCGGATGGGGTATTATCCACCGAAGACGACAACCCCTTGGGGGACTCCACGATTCCCACGCCGTTTGAACTTCTTCTGCGGGTGAACGCCCCGCCCACGGCGGTCCAGGGTAGCTACAACACTTACCTCTACATTGAGATCGTCCCGGCGCCGTGAAGCAACTGTCATTGCGAGCGAAGCGAAGCAACCTCGTTTTAAAAGCTAGATTGCTTCAGGCACTTTGTGCCTTCGCAATGACGATTGCATCTTCTGTTGCTTTTGCCGTGGATGTCGACCCTCTTCGGCTGGAGCTCACCATTCCAGCCGATCAACCCAGCAGAAGCACCTTAACCATCACCAACTCCGGGGCAAAGACGGTCAACGTGAATGTCCGTCCGGCCCCTTACCGATTTTGGCAGACCGATTCTACCCGTCCCCCCTCGGCCGAGACATGGTTTACCTTTGAGCCCTCCGGAGCCTTGACCCTGGCCCCAGGCGCTTCACAGAAAATCACCTGCATCGTGACTCCGCCGCCCACCCTACAAAAGGATGCGCATGCAGAGTATGTCGCCGCCCTGCTGATTGACGAGCTGCCTGCTGAAGAAGAGCAACCATCTGAAAAGGGGGCCCAGATTACCGTGGTGCCGAGATTCGCTCTGCCCGTTTACCTGCAGATCCAGGGGCGGCAGCAGGTCCTGGCCGAGATCAGCCGTTTCGAGATTCACGCCGCTGCCTCCGGCGGATTGCTTCGAGCAGACATTGAACTGCAGAACAAAGGAACCATCCACCTTCGCCCATTAGGAACCATCCTGTTTTTCCACCAGACAAGTGATGTCGTTGTTCGGGCCAGCCCCGTGGGAAAAGCACTCCCAATCTTCCCGGCGACCGGTCTTCAGATTCCCGTGGTCGTCCCGATGCCTTCTCCCGGCCATTACAAAGCTGTCGTCACTCTCAATCTCGGGCAGAATAAGATCCTTCAAAAAGAGGCCGCCTTCGAGGTTCTCCAGGATGGAACGGTCCATTAAACCGAGCAAGACGCATGTCATCCTGAG
>Ga0209515_10002792_pt1 | contig 26098 bp, 25 predicted proteins | sample Subgroupgradi54m_FD_187454 | JGI IMG/M metagenome (GOLD analysis project Ga0209515, IMG submission 187454) | Subsurface groundwater microbial communities from S. Glens Falls, New York, USA - GMW60B uncontaminated upgradient, 5.4 m (SPAdes)... ... | reverse complement strand
ATCCGATCGCGTTCGGCGTGTCTCAGGCTACCCGATCGCCACCGATCGTGACCAGTGCCCCCCGCATGTCGACCTCCAGCGGCCAAACCGCCCACCCCGCCGGCTCTGGCGGCACCCACGGCACACCGGTACCGGAGTCCCCGGTATCGATCAGCGCCAGGACGGTCGGGCCCGCGCCGCTGACCACTGCTGGCGATCCGCCTTCCCTCAGCGCCGCGACCAGTTCCGCCGTGGCCGGTGCGCCGGCGGCCCGGTACTGCTGGTGCAGCCGGTCGCCGGTGGCCTCCCACAGCAGCTCCGGCGCGGCGGTCAGCGCGTGCACCAGCAGGGCCGACCGGGCCGCGTTGTACACCGCGTCGGCGTGCGGGACGCTCGCCGGCAGTGCCGCCCGCGCCTGGGCGGTGAGCCCGCGCCCAGTCGGTACGAAGACCACCGGCCGTACCCTGCGCGCCGGCTCCAGCCGGACAGCCCGCGCCCCACCCTGCCCGGTCCAGGCGATCGTGAAGCCGCCGAGCAGGCAGGGCGCCACGTTGTCCGGATGCCCTTCGAGCTCGGCGGCGAGTCGCAGGACCGCCGCGTCATCGAGGCGCTGCTCGCCCTCGGCCACCAGGGCCCGGCCGAGCAGGACCCCGGCGACGATCGCCGCGGACGACGAGCCCAGGCCACGCGCCTGCGGAATGTTGTTGTGGCACTGCAGCGCCAGCCCCGGCGGACGCTCGCCGAGCAGGTCGAAGACCGCGTCCATCGCCCGTACCACGAGGTGGCGGGCGTCGGTGGGCAGCTCCGCCGCGCCCTCCCCAGTGACCTCCACGGCGACTCCGGTCGGGGTGACCCGTGCCGTGACCTCGTCGTACAAGGTCAGCGCCAGCCCGAGCACGTCGAAGCCCGGGCCGAGGTTGGCACTGGTGGCCGGCACGCGTACCCGGGCCTGGCTACGGGGACCGGCCGTCACGGAGCTGTCCCGGCACGCCCGACGGTGCGCACCGACGTCGACTCCCGGTGCACGGACCTACCGACATGTGGCTTTTGGTCTGCACGGGGCTGCTGAGGCCGCGCCCGCGGTGTTAACGTGTGCCACCCATCGAGCTGCCCCGAAGGAAGCGTGATCCGTTCCATGGACATCATTTTGACATTGCTGGGGGACGACACCCTCGTGAAGGTGGTGAAGTGGGGTCTGGTGGCTGCGGCGCTCGTCGGCGTGGTGGCGGCTCTCGCCCGGCGCAAGCGGGTGGGCGGTGCGGCGAGCGGGCTCGCGGCCCTGGGCTTTCTGGCGCTGACGCTCTCCTTCGGCTTTGATGCCATGTTGCATTCCGATCGGTTCACGTTCGGGGACAAGAGCACGGCAGAGGTCCTGGCCCTCATCTTCTTCGTGCTCGAGCCGCTCGGCGTGGTGCTGCTCGCCGTCGCCTTCGCCGCGGCCCGCTCGGCCGGCGGGTCCGAAGTCCCGTCGTACGGCCCGCCCGCCGGTGGTTTCGGCCAGCCCGCCCCGCAGCCCTGGCAGCAGCAGGGACAGCAGAACTGGCCCCGATAGGCAAGGACTAGGGACCTCCCGCGGGACGGTGGTCGGCCGGCGGCTGGCCGCCCTCCTCGCGGGGCTCCCTGGGTACCCGTCCCGCCGAGCGCAGCGCCAGCCGGACCGCGTACTCGATCTGCGCGTTGACGCTGCGCAGGTCGTCGGCGGCCCAGCGGGCAACCGCCTCGTACACCTGGGGATCGAGGCGGAGCAGAAGCTTCTTGCGTTCGGACATCGGCAGCCGGGTCAGCCGTACAGGGTTCCGGCGTTCACCACCGGCTGGGCGGAGCGGTCACCGCAGAGGACCACCAGCAGGTTGGAGACCATCTGCGCCTTGCGTTCCTCGTCGAGGTCGACGACGTTCTCCGCCCGCAGCCGCTGCAGGGCCAGCTGCACCATGCCGACCGCCCCGTCCACGATCGTCGAGCGGGCCGCCACGATCGCGCTCGCCTGCTGGCGGGCCAGCATCGCCTGGGCGATCTCCGGGGCGTACGCCAGGTGGGTGATCCGCGACTCGACCACCTCGACGCCGGCCAGCGCCACCCGTTCGCGCAGCTCGGCGGTGAGCTCCTCGCTGACCTGGGCACCCTCGCGCAGGCTGGTCTGTCTGTCGTCGTGCGCCTCGTACGGGTGGCTGGTCGCCAGGTGCCGTACCGCAGTCTCGGCCTGTACCACCACGTACTCCACATGGTCGTCCACGGAGAAGATCGCCCGCGCCGAGTCGACCACCTTCCACACCACGACCGCGGCGATCTCGACCGGGTTGCCGTCGGCGTCGGAGACCTTCAGTCGCGCGGTCTCGAAGTTGCGCACCCGCAGCGATACCCTGCGCTTGGTGGAGAACGGCACGGTCCAGTGGAAGCCGGCCGTACTCAGCGAACCCAGGTACCGGCCGAAGAACTGCACCACCCGCGCCTCGTTGGGGTTGATCACTGCAAATCCGCTCACGAAGACCGGGATCAGCAGCACGGCGCCGACGAGCAGGGCACTGATCCGGGGCGCCGCCTCGTCCTCGGGGAGCCGGGCGAAGCCGGCGATGAGTGCCACCCCGACCGCGCCCAGTAACACCATGAAACCCAGCACCACGAAGCCCGGTGCCCGGAAGACCCGCTTCTCCATAGCCCCTCCCCTATCAAAGTGATATCACCACGATAGCGCGCCGGCTCAGCGGGACGTCAAGTCCCGCTCAGTATGTTGTGAGCCGTTTCACGTTTGCGGTCCGGCGGGGGCATGCTCGGAAGGGATCGACAAAGACGTTCGCGGCAAGGGAAGGAGGCCCGCCATGTCCACACTGGATGTGACAGCGGTGTGGTACGAGGCGCTCTTCGCCTCCGCGCTCCAACCGTCGGAGTGCCCGGCACCGGGCCAGGTACGTGCGGAGATCAATCGTTCGTTAGAGGAGCTCGGCTGCGGCGGCTGCGTCGACCGGGTGGCCCAGGAGTTCGGCGACCACCCGGAGTCCGCTCAGGCGCGCATGCGGTGGGCCCGCGATCTCGTGGCGGCGACCTACCGGCTGGAGGCCTCGGTCGCTGGCTGATCGACGGGTACCCGGCGCATCACGCGCAGCGTCACCAGCCGCCAGACGATCGAGTACCCGAGGGTGGTGAGACCGCACGCCCCGACCAGTACCCGGGGGCTGACCGTGTCGATGAAGGCCCCGACCACGAGCTGGCTGATGGACACGGCCAACGTGGCGATCATGACGTCAGTGGCGAAGACCCGGCCGCGCAGCTCGTCCGGTACCTCCACCTGCAGCGCATAGCTGGACATCGCCCAGTTTCCACCGCCCGCGATGTGCGCGAGGACCACCAGAAACAGGGTCAGTCCGTACCACGGGCTGACGCTGACCCCCAGGTACGCCAGCCCGTAGGTACCCATCGAGACAGCGAGCCCGGGCAGCAGCCACGAGCGGTGGAACAGTACCCGGCGCAGCAGCAGCGGGCCGATCAGCGCACCGGCGCCGCGGGCGGCGAAGAGCAGCCCGGTGCCGGCCGGCCCGATCCCGAAGACCACGCTGGCCAGCAACGGAAACGCGGTGAGCACACCGTTGCCCAACCCGACCGCCGACTTCACGGTGACCAGTGCCGAGACCCGCGGCCGGTGTGCCACGTAGCGCAGCGCCTCGCCGATCGCCCGCCAGGTTCCCTGGGCGGCGCCGTTGCGGGCCGCCTGCATGGGCCGGCGGATCGGCCAGACCAGCGCCGCCGCCGCGAGCAGGCACACCCCGGTCACCAGGAAACAGGCCTGCGGACCGGCGATGGCGGCGAGTACCCCGCCGAGCGAAGCGCCGACGACGACCATGGTGCCCCAGGCGGAGCCGGCGATGGCGTTGGCCGCGGAGAGGTCAGCTGCGTCGACGAGGTTGGGCAGCGCAGCCGAGGCGGCCGGCAGGTAGAACGCCTTGGCCACGGCGAACGCGGCCACCGCGACCGGCGCCAGCCACACCGTCTGCGGGGTACGGACCGCAAAGAGGGCCAGCACCGCGACCAGGCCACACAGGTTGGCGGTCAGCATGATCCGGCGCCGATCCACCCGGTCGGCCACGGTGCCGGTGAATGGCAGCAGCAGCGCCATGATGCCGGTGTCGGCAGCCAGCACCAGCCCGCCCCACAGCCCGCTGCCGGTGAGCTTGAGCAGCAGCGTGAGCAGCGGGATCATGACGAACCAGTCGCCGCCGAACATCACCAGCTCGGCGGCGAAGAGGCGGCGGAAATCCCGGTTGCGGGCCAGGACTCCCAGGGGCTGCGACACGTACCCCAACGTAGTTCAGCGGAAGCTACGTGATCGCCGGGTACCGGACATCGACATCAGTCGACGCATCCGGGTCACCGGGTAGACGGCGCCCCGGACCTGATCAAAAGCACCAGGCCGGATCAGCTCCCCGCCTCCTTCCGCTTAACCGTGGCTGACGCCGCGGCGGTCTGCGCTCTCAAGGACGCGCTGCGCGGTCAACCGGGAGTTGACGACGTCATCGACGCCCCCACGCCCGAGCAGATGGTGGCCGGGTGCCAGTCGTTGGCCCGCGCCGGAGGGCGCCCGACCGACGAGCCGACGGGCTGCCGGTAGCCGCCCGGCGGCGCCGGTGATCTGGCGGCGCCGGTGCGGTCAGGCGAGATCGAGCGCCTTGGCGGCGGCGTGCGCGTCGGCGGGGATCGTGGTCGGCGTGGGCGCGGTGGAGATCGCCCACTCCGGGTCCTTGAGCCCGTGCCCGGTCACCGTACAGACGACGGTGCAGCCCCGGGTCACCACGCCGGCCTCGACCGCCTGGAGCAGCCCGGCCACGCTCGCCGCGCTGGCCAGCTCGACGAAGACGCCGGTACTGCGGGCGAGCAGCTTGTACGCGGCGAGGATGTCCCGGTCGGTCACGGCCGCGATCGCGCCGCCCGACTCGTCGCGGGCCGCCAGCGCCTGGGTCCAGGAGGCCGGGTTGCCGATCCGGATCGCGGTGGCGATCGTCGACGGATCGCGGACCGCCGCACCGTTGACGATCGGTGCCGCACCCGAGGCCTGGAAGCCGAGCATCCGGGGACGCCGGGTCGCGTTGCCGGCCTCGAACTCCTCGCGGTACCCCATCCAGTACGCGGTGATGTTGCCCGCGTTGCCGACCGGCAGGCAGTGCACATCGGGGGCGTCCCCGAGCGACTCGACAATCTCGAACGACGCGGTCTTCTGCCCCTGGATCCGGTCCGGGTTGACCGAGTTGACCAGCGCCACCGGGTAGTCCTGGGACAGCTTGGAGGCCAGCGCCAGGCAGTCGTCGAAATTGCCGGCGACCTGCAGCAGCCGGGCGCCGTGGACCAGCGCCTGGGCCAGCTTGCCCAGCGCGATCTTCCCGGTCGGTACCAGTACCGCGCAGGTGAGCCCGGCCCGGGCCGCGTACGCCGCAGCCGAGGCCGAGGTGTTGCCGGTCGAGGCGCAGATGATCGCCTTCGCGCCGGACTCGACGGCCTTGGAGACGGCCACGGTCATCCCGCGATCCTTGAAGGAACCCGTCGGGTTGGAGCCCTCGACCTTGAGGTACACCTCGCAGCCGGTCCGCTCGGAGAGCACCGGCGCGGGGATCAGTGGGGTGTTCCCCTCGTACAGGGTCACCACGGGTGTGGCAGAGCTGACCGGCAGCCGGTCGGCATACCGCTCGATCAGACCTCGGTACACCGCTTACTCCCCCTCGACCCGAAGCACACTCGCCACCGAGCGCACGATATCCAAGGAACGCAGCTCAGCCACGGTCGCGGCGAGGGCCGCGTCCGGCGCGCCGTGCGTGACGATCACGAGTACCGCGTCGGCGCCCCGCCCGGACTGGCTCACCGTGGCGATGCTGACGTCGTGCCGGGCGAAGACCCCGGCCACCGTGGCGAGCACTCCGGCCCGGTCGGCGACGTCCAGCGAGACGTGGTAGCGGGTGATCACTTCCCCGATCGGGCGGATCCGCAGGTCCGCGTAGGCGTTCTCGCTGGGCGCCCGTACCCCCGATCGCCTGTTGCGGGCCACCGCCACCAGGTCGCCGAGGACCGCGCTCGCGGTCGGCGCGCCGCCGGCGCCGCGGCCGTAGAACATCAGCTGCCCGGCCGCCGCGGCCTCGACGAAGACCGCGTTGAACGCATCACCGACCGAGGCGAGCGGATGGGTACGCGGGATCATCGCCGGGTGTACCCGCACCGAGACGCCGCCAGCGCCGCCCGCAGCGCCCGCGGCGTCGACGTGCTCGGCGATGCAGAGCAGCTTGATGGTGCAGCCCATCGCCTGGGCACTGGCCACGTCGGCCGCGCTCACCTCGGTGATGCCCTCGCGGTACACGTCGGCGGCGCGGACCCGGGTGTGGAACGCCAGCGACGCCAGGATCGCCGCCTTGGCCGCGGCGTCGAAGCCCTCCACATCGGCGGTGGGGTCGGCTTCGGCGTACCCCAGTTCGGTCGCCTCGTCGAGCGCCTCGGTGAAGCTCGCCCCGGAGGCGTCCATCGCGGAGAGGATGTAGTTGGTGGTGCCGTTGACGATGCCGGTGACCCGGGTGATCCTGTCCCCGTGCAGCGACTCGCGTAACGGGCGCAGCAGCGGGATCGCGCCGGCTACCGCGGCCTCGTAGTACAGGTCGGCGTTGCCGTCGCTGGCTGCCTCGTGCAGGACCGGGCCCTCCTCGGCGAGCAGCGCCTTGTTGGCGGTCACCACGCTCTTGCCGGCGCGCAGCGCCTCGACCAGCCAGGTCCGGGCCGGCTCGATGCCGCCGACGACCTCCACGACGACATCGACGTCGTCGCGTTTGACCAGTCCCAACGCGTCACCGGTGAACAGCGCCCGGTCGACCGGCAGGTCGCCGCGGTCGCGGGTGGGTCGACGCACGGCGATGCCGACCACCTTCAGCGGCGCGCCGATGCGCGCGGTGAGGTCGGCCGCCTGCTCGTGCAGCAGCCGGATCACTTCGGCGCCGACCGTGCCGCAGCCCAGGATCGCGACCCGGACCGGTTCCGCCATGCTGTTCACCACCTTCACCCGACGTCCAGTGCGAGCAGGTCCGCTTCGGTCTCCCGCCGGACAATCACCCGCGCGGCGCCGTCCATGACCGCCAGCACGGGCGGGCGGGGTACCTGGTTGTAGTTGCTCGCCATGCTGCGGCAGTATGCCCCAGTCCCCGGCACTGCGAGAAAATCTCCGGGCTGCACGTCAGCGGGCAGGAATTCATCCTTCACGACGATATCCCCGGACTCGCAATGTACTCCCACCACCCGGGACAGCACCGGCGGTGCGGCTGACCGGCGACCAGCCAGCGTCGCCGCGTACGACGCGTCGTAGAGCGCGGCCCGGATGTTGTCGCTCATCCCGCCGTCAACGGAGACATAGTTGCGTACGGCACCGGCGTCCAGCTCGACCCGTTTGACCGTGCCCACCTGGTACAGGGTGAACATCGCCGGGCCGACGATCGCCCGGCCGGGCTCGACCGACAGGTGCGGCACCGCGAGGGAGTACCTGGCGCACTCGTGCTCCACGATCGTGACGAGCCCGGTGGCCAGCTCGGCCGCGGGCGCCGGATCGTCCTGCGAGGTGTACGCGATACCGAAGCCGCCGCCGAGATCCAGTTCGGGCAGCTCGACTCCGTGGGAGTCGCGGATCTGCGCCTGCAGCCCGAGCACCCGGCGGGCGGAGAGTTCGAAGCCCGACGTGTCGAAGATCTGCGAGCCGATGTGCGAGTGCAGCCCGCGCAGCTCCAGCACGTCGTCGCCCAGAATGCGCGCGACCGCCTGCGCCGCGACGCCGCCGGAGAGCGAGAAGCCGAACTTCTGGTCCTCATGGGCGGTCGCGATGTACTCGTGGGTGTGCGCCTCGACCCCGACGGTGACCCGTACCAGCACCTTGGGGCGTACTCCCCGGTCCCGGGCCAGCGCGGTCAGCCGGTCGATCTCGTGGAACGAGTCCACGATGATGCGCCCGACTCCGGCGTCCAGCGCCCGGACCAGCTCGGCCGCGGATTTGTTGTTGCCGTGCAACGCGATCCGTTCGCCGGGCATCCCCGCGGCGAGCGCCACGGCCAGTTCCCCGCCGGAGCAGACGTCCAGCGACAGCCCCTCCTCGGCGACCATCCGGACGACCGCCTTGCACAGAAACGCTTTCCCGGCATAGAACACATCGGCGCCAGCGAATGCGCTGCGGTACTCCCGGCAGCGGGCCCGCAGGTCCGCCTCGTCCAGCACGTACGCCGGGGTGCCGAAACGTGCAGCCAGCTCCCGCACGTCGATGCCGCCGACGCCGTCAGCGCCGCCGACCCGCAGGGCGCCATCGTCGCCGCGGGTCACGCTGCGCGCCCAGAGCTGCGGCACCAGGGCGTTGACGTCGTCGGGGGTACGCAGCCAGGCCGGCCCGTGGTGGCCGATATCGGCGTGCAGCACACCTGCCTCATGCGCCCGCACGGCTACATCCGCTCCGGCGCCGTGACGCCCAGCAGGCCCAGCCCGTTGGCCAACACGATCCGGGCCGCCTCGACCAGCCAGAGCCGGGCCACGGTCAGCTCCGTCGCGGGCTCGTCGCCCTGCGGCAGGACCCGGCAGGCGTCGTAGAACTTGTGGTACGTGCTGGCCAGCTCCTCCAGGTACCGGGCAACCCGGTGCGGCTCACGCAGCTCGGCCGCGGTCGCCACGATCGCGGGGAACTCGGCGAGCGCCTTGAGCAGGTCGCCCTCCCGGTCGGTACCCAGCAGCCCCGGCTGGAACTCCGCGGAGCCCGCGGCGCTGATCCCGAGGCCGAGCTCGGCAGCGTGGCGCAGCAGGCTCGAAACCCGGGCATGCGCGTACTGGACATAGAAGACCGGGTTGTCGTTGCTGCGCCGGGTCCACAGGTCGAGGTCCAGGTCGATCGGCGAGTCGGCGGAGTACCGGGCCAGCGCGTACCGGGCCGCGTCCACCCCGACCACATCGACCAGATCCTCCATGGTCACCACGGTGCCGGCGCGCTTGCTCATCCGGACCGGCACGCCGTCGCGGACCAGGTGGACCAGCTGCCCGATCAGCAGCTCCAGCTGGGCGTCCGGGTCGTCGCCGAAGCACGCGGACATCGCCCGCATCCGGCCGAGGTACCCGTGGTGGTCGGCGCCAAGCATGATCACAACCCGGTCGAAACCGCGCTCCCGCTTGTCCAGGTAGTACGCGCAGTCGGCAGCGAAGTACGTCCAGTCGCCGTCAGACTTGCGCAGCACCCGGTCCTTGTCGTCGCCGAAATCGGTGGTGCGCAGCCAGGTCGCGCCGTCGGAGTCGTACACGTGGCCCTGCTCGCGCAGCCGCTGCAGGGCGGTCTCCAGCTCGCCGCGCTCGTGCAGGGCCTTCTCGTTGAAGTACACGTCGAAATGCACCCCGAACCGGTCCAGCGAGGCCCGGATCTCGGCGAACATCAGCTCGATCCCGGCGACCCGGAAGATCTCCTGCGCCTCGGCGTCCGGACGGGTGAGCGCATCGGGCTCCTTCGCCAGCACAGCGCCCGCGAGGTCGGCGATGTAGGCCCCGCCGTACCCGCCATCCGGGGCCGACTCGCCCTTCGCAGCCGCCAGCAGCGAACCGGCGAACCGGTCGATCTGGGCACCCGCGTCGTTGAAGTAGTACTCGGTGCCGACCTGCGCGCCGACCGCCCGCAGCAGCCGGGCCAGCGCATCACCGACGGCAGCCCAGCGCACCCCGCCGATGTGGATCGGGCCGGTGGGATTGGCTGAGACGAACTCCAGGTTGATCTTCTGGCCGGCAAGCACCTGGCTGTGGCCGTACCCCCGACCGGCCTGGACCACCACCCGGGCGAGCTCGCCGGCGGCGGCCGGGTCGAGGCGGATATTGAGAAAGCCCGGCCCGGCGATCTCCACCGACCGGATCCCCGGCACCTGGCCGAGCCGTTGCGCCAGCGCGCCGGCCAACTCCCGCGGGGGCAGTCCGACCTGCTTGGCGAGCTGCAGGGCCAAGGTCGAGGCGTAATCGCCGTGCTCGGGGTTGCGCGGGCGCTCCACGGTCGTGCCCGCCGGCGCGGCGGACGGGTCGAGGCCGCGCTCGCCCAACGTGGCGCGCGCCGCGGAGAGGACGGCTGCAGCGAGCTCGGCGGGAGTCACCGACCAATGCTAGCGAGGGTAGAATCCAGAACTTGGCGGCGCCCCGCCCACCACCCACCTTCCACGAGGTCGGAATACATGAGCATAAGCACAGGAGACAGCGGTGGCAGCCGCCGGTCGACCGCCATCAAGCCGGGTGACAAGCCCGCGGATGGCAGCCGGTCCAGGTCCGGCTCCGCCAAGCCCACCGATGGCAGCCGGTCCACGTCCGGCAGCCGGCCTGGCAGCAAGGGCACCGGCAAGCGCCCGGCCGCTCTGGTCAAGGTCGTGCAGCCCCGCCCCTGGGGGGCGATCGCTGTCTTCACGGTGGTCGCGCTGATCGCGGTGGGCATCGTCGGGTTCGCCGGCTGGCTCGTCTGGGACAAGCTGCGCTCCGTCGAGTCACGGGCCTCCGGCATCTCGGGCGTGGAAAACTACCGGACAACGGACAAGAGCCTGTCCACGCCGGCCCAGCACAAGTACGGCCCCCTGCCCTACGCCCAGTCGCCCCCGGTCGGCGGCACGCACAACTTCGACTGGCAGAACTGCCAGGGCGACGTGTACGACGAAGCGATCGCCAACGAGCACGCGGTGCACAGCATGGAGCACGGTGCCGTCTGGGTCACCTACAACCCGGACAAGGTCTCCAAGGCCGACGTCGACAAGCTCGCCTCCAAGGTGCGCGGCGTCGACCACATGCTGATGAGCCCGTACCCGGGGCTGGACAAGCCGATCTCGCTGCAGGCCTGGGGATTCCAGCTCAAGCTCGACTCGGCGAGCGACCCGCGCATCGACGACTTCATCAAGGCGATGCGCAACAACGCCGCCTTGGAAAAGGGCGGCACCTGCGCCGGCGGGATCACCGCCACCGGCACCACCCCGCACGATCTCAAGAACGAACAGCCGACGATGAACCAGCCAACCGCCTGATGCTCGACCAGCTCGCTGCGGGGCCGCGGTGGATCCGCCTCGGCCTCGCAGCACTCGTCCTGGTGATCGTCGCCGGGGTGGGCTTCAGCGGGGGCGTCTTCGTCGGCAGCGCCTCGGCTGACAAGCCCGCCACACCGGACACCAACTCGGCGGAGGCCGGCTTCGCCCGGGACATGTCCACCCACCACGGCCAGGCCGTCGAGCTGGCGCTGACCGCGTACCCGAAAGCCACCCGCGCCGAGGTCCGCACCTGGGCCTACGACATCGCCACCAGCCAGCAGTACCAGATCGGGCAGATGCAGACCTGGCTGGAGGGCTGGGGCCTCTCACCGACCTCCGACCGCCGAGCGATGGCCTGGATGCCCAACGGCGTCAACGAGCTGCGCCCGGACGGGCTGATGCCGGGAATGGCCACCGACGCCGAGCGGGCCCAGCTGCGCGCCGCTACCGGTACCCAGGTGGACATCCTCTTCTGCCAGCTCATGATCCGTCACCACCTGGGCGGCATCCACATGATCGAGGGCCTGCTCCAGCTGAGTGGAAACGACCGGGTGCGTACGCTCGCCGAAAGCATGCGCGCCGGGCAGCAGAACGAGGTCGCGATGATGCAGCAACTGTTGAAGGACCTGGGGGCTCCGCAGAGCTGAGCCGACGCTCGCGGGGCAAACTCGACGCGCGATACCAACGGGCGGTACCAGCCCGGCCCCTGCTACTCTTCTTCAGGTTTGCCGGCCCCCGTAGCTCAGGGGGAATTCGGCCCCCGTAGCTCAGGGGATAGAGCACCGCCCTCCGGAGGCGGTGGCGCAGGTTCGAATCCTGCCGGGGGCACACCTTCTGACCAGCCAAGAGAGGCCCCTGACCAGGCGATATACGGTCAGGGGCCTCGAACGTCTGTCCGACTGTGTGCGGCTGTATCCGGCGATGATCGGTAGTTCACGCCGAATACGCGCCCAAGTTTTTCGGACCAATGGATTCAGTGCCCGAGCGCGGCCTGTACCCGCTGGCGAAGTACCTCTCCCCCGCCGTCGAGGCACTTGGCGTAGATCTTGAGCAGGATCTCTACGGAGTGACCGGCCCACTCGGCCACCTGCGTTGGTGGCACTCCACCGTTGAGCCACGTCGAGACCGCCGCATGCCGCAGGGCGTAGGGCGTCCGGGCCAGCGGCGAGACGGCAACCTCGGGAGTGAAGACGTTCGCCCGCGCCTGGCGCCACACCCGGTTGATGGTGCCCTTGGGCAGCTCCTGCTTGTTCCGCTCGCCAACGAACAGCCGTCCGTCCGGTCCGGTGCCGAATGTATCGATGTGCCAGTGGATGAGGGCCGTCAGCTCCGGCGGGCACGGCGCGGTGCGCACCTCCCCGCGGGCGCGCTGCTTGAGCTGGCGCTTGTCGCGGTTGCTCCCGCTATCGGTCCACTCCTTCCCCGCATGTGGTTCAGCACTGTCAAGGTGCAGCTCCCCCCATCCCTCCACCGGCAGGGAGAGGTTGTGCTTGGCGAGGCTGACGGCTTCCTCTGGCCTGAGCGCCGCGTAGTAGAGACATCCGTAGAAGGCCACCATTCGCGGACCGATGCGTCCTTGATCGCGCACGCTTTCCAGCAGAGTGCGCGCTTGGACCGGATTGGCCACCGAGCGTCGGTCGACCGTGTGCACGGTCTTCGGCGCGGTCCATTTGAGCGCGGGAACTGGGTTCGCTGGCAGGAGCCCGAGTTCGACCGCATACTCAACCGCCGTGTTGAGGATCTTCCGCCTCCGGCTGACCACACTCGACGCGGCCGGCATGCCGTCGAGCCGCACCGTCAGGCCATCGAGTACAGGCCGGAGTACTTCCGGCTTGCTGAGTGCCGAGACCTGCCGCGTGTGCGTCTGAATCCACCGCAGCGCGCTTCGTACCTCCGCCGGACAGTCGGAATCATCGCGGCGGTTGGTATTGAAGGCCCATCGGCACAACGTGGCTCGAATCAGCTTGTCATCCGGCTTACCTCGATCGTTGGCAAACATCGAGGTTGTGACTGCTGTCAGCGCCTCCGCGTGTGTGCGGCGGGTCGTTGCCGCGACGCGCGGCCACTTCATATCGACGAACACACACGCGAATTCGTACCAGGACATCTCCCGGTTCGTTCGTTGCATCGAGACCGGAAGCCCGGACTCGATATCGAAGGCTTCGCCCTTCCTCTGGGCTGCAATCAGATCCGAGCGGAAGCTCTCCGCGAGAGCTGCCGCCTTGAACGGCTCTTTCCGTGGACCGCCGGCAACAATCCATCTCACGTAATAGGTGTTGCCGCGCTGTCCTTTGTAGACCTCCGTCTTCCACATGCGGACGTCGTACGTCGTGTCCATTTAGGCTGCCTCCTCTTCGAGAGATGCGATCCAGTTTTCGTAGTCGGTTCGGCGGATCCGGAGGTCACCGTTGGGAAGCTTGAAACACGGAGGTGCTTTCCGCTTCGCGCGCCAGTCGTAGAACGTCGATCGAGAGATGTCCAGCTCTTCGCACAGATCGGCGATGGTTAGGTGGCGAGCGACCGCCGTTCGCTGCTGGCGTTGCTTGCTAGCCACAGGTGCGGTCATCTGTCCTCCTGAGTCGCACGGGGCCTCCGAGAAGCACGGAGAGCCAAGATCCCGGCGTGGTTGGTGTGTTCGTGAGCCGGAAATCGGCTGCGGCGATCTGGGCGGGCCGGTTGCGTGCGACGGGTGCTCATCCGGCGCCCTCGATGAGGTGTAGGCGCGGGGTAGCCGTACCAGCCGTACCAGCCGTATCAGTGCTGGTCAGGGTTGGTACGGCTTTTTCGGTGGTACGGCTTGAGCCGTACCAGGTTTCAAGCCGTACCGGGGTTGAGCTGGGTTGATACGGCTGGTACGGCTGGTACGGCTCAGCGGCGGCCGGGTGCTCCGGGGCGGGGCAGTAGCGGTTCCACGCGTCGGTGAAGTCGGGCCGGTGGTAGCCCTTGGCCTGACCGATCCCGGCGAAGCGGATCGTGGTCGAGCGGATGTCGTATTCGCGCAGCAGCGCCCCGAGCTTCATGGAGGTGAGGCCGCCGGCCTGGTACTCGGACCAGGGTGCTTCGGGGTCGGCCTTGAGTCGTTCGAGTAGCACGGTGGTGGGGATCGCGGTGGCCTGGCCGAACGCGGTGCGGCAGTCGGTCAGTAGCCGAATCCGGTCGGACGTGGCGGTGGCTTCGTCGCGTTCGGTGGTGAGCATGACGGCGGCCTGGCGGGCGCGGGTGGGCCAGTCGGCCCCGGCGAGGTCGGCGACGGCGATGAGTGGTTCCCAGGTGTCGGCGGCGCGGTCTTCGAGGGGCATCACGGGTACGGCGGTTTCCAGCTCGCCGAGGTGCCCGCCGAGCCAGTCGGCCAGCTCACCGGCGAGGGTGGTCAGGCCGGGGCGGTCGCGGCGGTGCCGGTACGGGGCAACGGTTTCCCCGGGTGCCCGGCGGCGCATCCGTATGACGACGGCGCGGTCTTCGATGGTGTCGGGCATGGCGCCGATCCCGGCGAGGGCGGCCATCGCGAAGGTGGGGATCTTTTCCAGGCTGCGGGTGTTGTTGTCCCAGCGGATGGTGGGCCGGTTGCGTTGGTGCCCGGCGTTGAGCAGCCCGCGTAGGTCCTCGTTGGCCTCGGCGTTCTTGCCGCCGAAGATCGTGTCTGCCTCGTCAACGAGCAGGGTGGGTGGGCCGGCGTCGGTGCCGATGGCCCGGTACACGGCGGCCGGCGAGGCGTTGACAGTGATGAGCGGGGCGTGGCAGGTGCCCTCGACCACGTCCAACAGCCGGGACTTGCCGCAGCGCTTCTCCGGTGCCCGGATGACCAGGCGGGGGGCGTGCGCCCACGCGGATTGGGCGTGGGTCGCGGCGATCCACAGGGTGACCGCGTCGCCGGCCTGCGCCGAGGGCAGGATCACGTAGCGGATCAGTGCGGCGCGTAGGGCGTTGAGGATGGCGGCACCATCCACGGGGCGGGCGGGGGTGTTCATGCGGGGACTCCTTCGGCGGTGAAGCCGCCAGCGATGGCGGTGCGGGTTTCGCGGTCGGTTTGGCCGGCGGCGCGCCCGGCGTTGGTGAGCGCGGCCCACGCGTCGGCGGGGCGCAGCGCCCCGGCGGCGACCATGCGGGCGACTCCCCGGGCGGCGCCGTAGAGGGTGGTGCGGCGTCGGCCTTGCGGGGCGCGGGCCACGGCGTCGAGGTGTGCGGCCAGGAGCGCGGTAGGTGATGAGATGCCCCCCGCGCTTCTGGTGGGGGTCGGCCCGTGCGGGGCGGGTGCTGGAGCCGGCTGTGCGGGCCGGCAGGCGTCGATCAGCGCGGGGGGCATCTCACTGCATGGCTGCGCACCGACCCACCGGTACGGGCGTTTGGTGGCGGGGTGGATCGATGGCGGGGCCACGACGTAGCCGCCATCGCCGCGCACGTCGAGGCCCGGCCCGATCTGGCCTTGGCTGTTGAGGATCGGCGTGCCGGGGTGGCGGTAGTACAGGTGCCACCCACCGGACCCGGTTGCCACGCACACGGTGCGCGGCATCAGGTCCCGGGCAACGGTCCCGCCGTGGGCGGGGTCGATGTCGATGACGACGATCCCGGAGACGGCCCCGGTGCGGATGGCGAGCAGCCCCGCCGGCTGTGCGACCAGCATCGCCGCGATGCGGTCCGGGTCGGTGGTCGCGGCGTAGAAGCCGTGGCAGGTCAGGCAGGTGCAGGCTTCCCGGTCGTGCCCCGCTCCGGCGGATCGGCAGGCCGGGCAGTTGGCGAGGGGGCGCTTGGTGCGGCCCAGCACGAAGACGTGCCAACCCACGGCGGTGTAGTCCAGCGCTATCGACAGCGCCAGTCCGTTGTCACGCATGGTTTCTGCTCCTTCCATTGTGGACAGCTACGCCGCGTCGGGCAGGGCGAGGGGCGACTGGCTCGCGCCGGCCGCCTTGGGTTGCGGCCGGTTTCCTGTTGCCTGGTATGGGATGTGCACTCGCAGGTAGCGGCGCACCCGACCGGCGTCGGCCCCGTAGAGCGGGTCGGGCTTGCTCGCCCCGACGATGCGGCCGAGCCCGCCGAGCGCGGCGGTGACGGTGTCGAGTTCGGTGGGGGTGCCGATGAGCCAGACTTCGAGGTCGAACATGGGTCGGTGTCTCCTTAGGACAGTCGGTCAGGCGGCGAGACGACTGCGCGCCGGCTGGGTGGTGCGCTCGGCCCGCACCCGCGCGGCGGTGCTGCGCAGGGCACGGGCGGTCGCGGGGTCCATGAGCGCCCGGTCGAGGGCGTCGGGGCCGTCGCGCAGGACCCGGCGGCGGCGCTGGTCCAGCCACACCACAACGCGCGGGTCGTAGATGGACCGGCCACCCCAGGGCAGCCGTTGCACGGTCAGGCCGTAGGCGCGGGCCTCGGCGTCACCGGCGGCGTGGATGCGGTCGGCGAGCGCCTCGGTGAGGACGCGGATCGGGTTCATCGGTGGGGCTCCTTCGAGTCGGATACGCGATGTGGTGGCGGGTTGGGGGTGGTGGGTCATCGGCTGGTGCGCTTGTCCGGGCGGGTGCCGGTGTCGTGTTCGTTGCGCAGGTACGTCCAGACCCGGCGGCCGATCCGGACCCGGCGGCCGGTGCCTTCGCAGCGCCGGCAGAGCCGAAACGTGCGCCGTGACGGGGAGCGGCGCTTGCCGTCGCCCCGGCAGCGGCGGCAGTGCCCGAACGGGAAGATCGCGCAGGCGATCAGGTAATACGCTGCGTAGCCGAGGGCGGCGAGGCTAGCGAGGACGACGGGGTGAGTCACAACGGCCTCCAGGAGCGGTTTTTGGGTGTGGTCGGCCGACGCCGCTAGTGGCTAGGGCGCTGGCCTGGCAATGTGTGTGGTGCTAGCGGGGGCGCTAGGTCTAGCGACCGGTGCCGCTAGACCTAGCGGCGTGTTCGGGGTTAGCCGGCGGCCTTGTCTCCCCTCCGGCGGTTACGCTCCGCGACGATGGCGGCGATGTCGGTCCGGTCGATGCCGCGCCGGTTCGCGCCCCGGCCGTCGTCGGTGGTGCCCCACACCTGCCCGGGGGTGATGCCGTAGGGCTTGAGCGCGGCGGTGAGCTGGTCGCGGGTCAGTTCGGCGTAGGCGTCCGGGCGCAGGACGGACAGCCGCTCCACGACGGTTTCGGACCACACCTTGGCCTCGGCGGCGCCGATGACGGACAGGATGTCGTCGAGCAGGGTGTCTCGCCTGACCGCCGGCATGTCCGGTGCCTGTCCGGCCGCGTGTCCGGACAACGTGCCGGCCGCTTCGCGGGCCGCCCGTGCCCGTTCGGCGATCCGCTCGACCGTGGGACCGTCCACGTAGAACGTCCGGACAATCTGGGCCTCATCGGCGGCACCGACCAGGTAGCCGACACCCTTGTCCTTCTTCGTGAACATGGTCGCCCGGGTGCCGTTCTTGTAGGCCGACGTGCCGAGCACCATGTCGTTTTCGAGTTGTCCCATGACGCGTAGGCAGAACCGGGTACCCACGTTGGCCGACACCCCCGTCGGCAGGCTCTTGGCGTCCGGGCGCTGCGTGGCCAGCAGCAGGATCACACCCAACGCCCGACCGAGCTTGACGACCTTCTCGGCCAGCTCGCCGGCCTCCCTGCCGAACTCGGCGTGCGCGAACAGCTCCTGGCACTCGTCGATCGCGACCACGAGCGGGTGCAGGCCCAAACCCTTACGCGACGCCAGCTCCGGGGTGACCTTGTTGTCCGGGCAGACGGCCTTGGGTAGACCCTTGATGGTGGCGGCCCGCTTGGCGCACTCCTTGCGCAGGTCGCGCAGCGCGAGCAACGCCAGCTCGGCGGTGTCGTCGTCGGCACCCGAGGCGTAGCGGGCACACACCCGGCCCAGCGGGTCCAACCCACCCGTGCCCTTGAGTTCGAAGCACCACAGCTCCGCACGCGGGTCCAGTGCGGCAGCCAGCAGCGGCAGCTGAATCGCGGCGGTCTTGCCGTAGCCGGGGATCGAACCGAACAGCACGTTGGTGAACACCAGGTCCATCGACACGACCCGCCCGCGCGGGTCGGTGCCGAACGGAAACGCCTTGAACAGGTCAGCGGTGCCCGACTTGACCAGCGGCCACGCCGGCTGCTTCGCCGAGGCCATGTCCTGATCGCCAACCCACAGCACCAGCCGTCCGGGGCTGATCTCGTGGTGGGCTTCGGGCCACACACACCCGAGCGGACGGCCCAGCCCGGAGGCGAGCTTGTCGCGGCGCTCCATGACCTCCCCAGCGGTCACCCCGTAGGGCAGGTCGATGTCGGCGCGCCAGCCGGGACCGTCCCGGGTGATCGGCGCCGGGAACGAGATCGCCTTGGCGTTCTTGGCCAGCGCCTGGGTGATGCCCGCGATGGACAGCACCGACAACGCCCGGACCACCACGTCGGAGGTCAGCCGCGCAACCCGGGGCACCACCACCGCCGTGTCGAGCAACGGCCGATCCGCCGGTGCCCCGACCCAGCCCAGCAGCGCCACCACCACGGCCAGCGCGGACCAGCGCGCCCACGACGGGGCCACCACCAACGCCACCCCGGCCGCCGTCAACATGGCGAGGGTGAATACGGCGACGAAGCCCCGCCACCGCACCCGCCGGTCACGCTGACGGGCCAGCTTCAGGTACGTCTCCGGGTCGTCGGTACGTACCGTGTGCTGGCGTACCGACTCGCCTTCCAGGTCCAGCAGCCAGCGCAGGAAACCGCCCACGATGCGCCCGGCGCCGCGCGGGGCGCGGACCGTCAGCTTCGCCGCGTACTTCGGCGTACGGGTCGCGTGGTAGGCGCCGGCGTGCAGCGTGTACCCGGCCGCCCACCGCGCCGTGTCGCGCAACTCCGTACGCGAGCGCAGCCAAGCGGGCACGATCGGCCGGCGCTCACCCGCCCGCACCGCCACCGCGCCGCCCCGCTGCGCCTCGGCGCTGTCGACCAGCACCACAGGCTCCGCGTCGTCGGCCGGGTCGGCTGCAGGGCCGGCGTCGCGCCGGGTCCGGGCCGCGTCCAGGTCGACGACCTCGGCCTCGTAGGCGTTCCAGTCGAACCGGTCGTCATCGCTGTTGCTGGTCATGGCACAGGCTCCTTACGCCGCGAGGGGGATCAGGTCGGAAGGGCTGGCGGCGCCGTTGAGGTGCCGGCGCACGGTCCGGTCAGACACCTTGAGCCGCTTAGCGATGTCGAGCGGCGACATCTCCGGGTGCCGCTCGCGCAGCGCCCGCGCGGCGGTCCCGGTGTCGGTCTTGCCCGCCCGGCGGGGTGCCCGCGCCGGCTTCGCAGCCGCCTTGGTGTCCGGCGCGCCATCGGTCGGCTGACCGGTCGTGGCCCGAGGAGCGGTCGCCGCGCGGGCACTGGTGGTCAGCCGCGCCGGGGTCAGGTCGGCGGCGAGCAGGGCGGTCAGCCCGGCGTAGTCCGCGCCGGCCGCCAGCTCGGCGGCGATCCGGTCCAGGTCGTACGTCTGCACCGCGATCTCAGCGGCGACCGGGTCGAGCGCGGTAGTCAGCTTGCGCCGCAACGCCTTACTGATCGCCGCCTGGCGGCGCTCAGCCCGCAACGCATCCCGGGCCGCGCTCAGCGACCCGTACAGGCCCAACGTCGCATCAGTCACCGCGAGGGTCCGGGCGCGGCGGGTCAGCCACGGCTGACGCACCCACTGGGTGATGCCGTAGACCGGCGGGGTCGGCGGGAGCTTGTTCTCCGCGCGGAGCTGGTCACGACGCCGGTCACCCGCGTTGATCAGCCACACGCAGTAGCCCAGCCCGGACATGCCCGCGAAGAACCCGCCGGACAGGTGGTCGGTGTGCCCGACCCAGTTGAACACCACCGCGAAGACCGCCACAGCGGCCGACAAGCCCCGGGCGGCCAACGCGTTCTCGCCGAGGCGACGGCGAAAGTCCGCGCGGGCGGCCAGGGCGATCCCGCCCAGCTCCAACGCGCCCACCGCCGGCAGCGCGAACAGCACCGGCCAGTGCAGCCAATGCACGGCAGCAGCAGCCTGACCGGCCAACGCGATCGCGGCGACCGTCAGGTAGAACGCGGCGCCGAGCCGGTCCGCGACACGGCCCGTCGTCTTCACAGACTCGCTCATCACGCCACCTCGCCCAGCGACTCGACCGAGCGCGCCAGCAGCGCGACCGCCTCGCGCATCACCCGCTGCTCGGCCCGACGCAGCCGGCGCCAGTCCAACTCGGACGGACCACCCTCAGCGGTCAGCACGCGGATCTCCGCGTCCACCAACGCCATCTCGGCCTCGATCAGCGACCACTCAGCCTCGACCCCTGCAAGGTCCGCGTCGGTTGGTCCGTCGTCGACTGCGGACAGATGAAGGTGCTTCCTCATCGCCTGACCTCTCTTCGAACGGGCGACCGCCCGGCGTTCGCCTGGCGGTGTGACGTATTGGCTAGACAACCCGTCACGGCTAGGACAGTGCCAGAAGAGAGGTGCTCATGTCAACCGGTTGGGCCATGTTGGCTAGACATCTGCGCGTTCGGCCTGGTAGAACTGGGTCATGAGCGTAGGAATGCCGGCATACCGGAAGATCGCCGAGGACATCCGGGCTCGGATCAAGTCCGGGGAGCTTGCACCCGGCGCACAGCTACCGACCCAGCAGGAGCTCCAGGAGCAGTACGGCGTTGCCAGGATGACGGCCCGTCAGGCTGTGGCTGAGCTTGTGAACGAAGGACTCGTCACGAGCCAGCAAGGCAAGGGCGTCATCGTCCGGAGCCGTCAGCACATGATCTATCGGCCACAGAGCGAGCACGAGCCACGGATAAGCCAAGCGATGGACCGGTTTACGGCGACTCTTACCAACGAAGGTCGACAACCGTCGCAGAGCATTGATGTGGCCGTAGTTAGCGCTCCGGTCTTGGTCGCGCAGAGGCTGAATATCGAACCCGGTTCGCGGGTGGTGGTCCGAAAGCGTGTTCGTTCACTTGACGGCGAGCCGTTCAACATCAATGACACGTACTACCCGTACGATTTGGCGCTCAGTACGGAAATCATGGACCCGGTGGACATTCCTAGGGGAAGTAACAATGTCCTCGAAGACCAGGGGTACCGGGAGGTTCGGGCCATTGATGAGTTCTACGTCAGAATGCCGGAACCCGAAGAAATCCGCCGGCTTCAACTACGTCCCGGCACACCGGTTGCGTGTCATCTCGTCACCGGGTACACAGCGACCGACCAGCCCGTACGCTGCGATGTCTTCGTCTTGCCAGGTGATCGACATGTCATCCTTTACGAGCGAGTGCATCCAAGCGAATCAGTCGACAAGCCGTGAGGTCGGCGACCATACGCCGCGCGACTGAGGCCGACATACAAACGGTCGCTGACCTCTGGAATGAGTCCTCTGAATGGCTCCGGGGAGCCGGCCTGGACCAATGGCAGTATCCCGTTCGGTTTCCCGGAATCCGCGCCGCCGTTCATAGCGAAACATGCTGGATCGTGGAAGACCCACCCGGGGAGCCCGTCGGCACGGTTACGCTCGACGACGACGCAGATCCGGAGCTGTGGACACCTCTCGACAAACCCGGGCAGGCGCTTTACCTTCATCGGCTTGTGGTGCGCAGCAAGTTGCGCGGACGAGATCTCGGATCCGCAATAGTGGATTGGGCGAGTGTCCGAGCCCAGTCGCTTGGAAAAGCGTGGCTGCGACTCGACGCCTGGACTACGAACGACCAACTACATCGGTACTACCTGGACCGAGGATTCCGGTTGGTCCGAATAGTGCCCGGCGCCAGCAGCGGGTCCGGCGCCGCGTTCGAGCGAGAGGCCGGCAAGGTGCTCGGTCGTGGTCCGTTGGTCGCCGAAGTCCGAGACGGCGGAGCGCGTGAGTGACCCTGCCGGATGCTGGACGGCGGCGCACCGGAGCCGTGTGACCGTGAGACGTACGCGGGGGGCAGATGAGATCGGGCCTGCATCATGGCGACTCCTACGCCGAATGCGCGCCCAATTCGAGGTCTCCGAACGGCGGCGGACACACGAAAGACCAGGTCAGGGCCTTGGAGAGCGCGAGTTGGGCCGCGCCCTCCGGAGGCGGTGGCGCAGGTTCGAATCCTGCCGGGGGCACACCAAAGAACTGCAACAGCGGACCGTAGCCGGAAGGCACCTGGTGGTGGAGGCGACCTTCCCGCTCGCATAGCGCTCGGCACGACGTGGCCCCGGCTCCACCGGGGCCACGTCTGTCTTGGTTTCGACCTTGCTTGACCATCTGGCTGTCCAGCGGGACGACAGACTTGGCGGTACGCGGGACGCCGCCAGGGCGGCGCCTCTGCGGCCGGTGTAGGCGGCGGAGACGTGAACCCTCAGGACGGAGTCGAGGCCGCTGCCGAACACGCGACCTGGGCTACCGTAGCCGGCGCTGCTCTACCACCCGGTTCGTAGCCTGGCTACTGATCGGGACAGGACCTGCCGGGGTGGCAAGCCGCGCCACGATGAGTTCCCAGAACTGCCGCCGCGCTTCGACCCGTGCGGCGACATCCACGAGGTGATGCACGGTGGCTGGTGATCTACCCAGCCGAGCGGCGATCGAGTGGGCAGCGCGCGAGACGATCCGGATGCACACCGAGCCCACAACCCCGACCGGGCAGCAAGCCGGCGTGCGCAGTGCTGCCCGGGACGGCTCGTGTCCTCAGTACGAGTAGCTGTAGCCGTCACGGGATCAAAGTCCAAGTAGACGATCCCGCCACTTGCCCAGTTCGCTGATCATGTCGCGGGCGTCGCCTTCGTTCTCCAGCACACCGTCGAGAACTGATGCAAGGCCACGCACCTCGTCGCCGAGCAGAGTGACGGCGCCGGTCAGGTCGCGCGTTGAATCAAGGTCTGCTTCGAGCGCTTCTACTCCGAGGTCTTCGCCGTGGTCGTCCGCACGCACTTTGGCTACCGACGTCGCAGGGTCGACGCCGGACGCGCGTGCGAGGTCCACGAGCTGGTACAGCTCGCCGTACGTCATGCCTTCGAGGTCAACGCGTACCCGGATCGCCATCGGACCATGATGGCAGCCCAGAACGATCACTGGACTGCCACCCAACGGTAGCGGCCCAGCCTCTCGGATGACTCGGCGCCGGGACGGGTGATGCGGATGCCGATGCGCCGGCGGCGATCTGCGGCTGGCGGCTCGTCGTGCACTCCCCATAGGCGACATGCGAGAGAATCGTCGTCGTGGGTGACTATCCGCTGACTCAGCTCGGCACCGCCGAGTTCGAGCACATGAGCCAGTCGCTGCTGGCCGCCCTCGTCGGGCCGTCCAACGTGAAGGTGTACGGCGCTGGGCGTGACGGCGGACGCGAGCTGACCACAGCCACCGCGTTCGAGCTTGAGGAGGGCCTGCAATGGAGCGGCTACACCGTTGCTCAGGCGAAGTTTCGGGCCCGGCCCGGGACTACCGACGCCAACGCGGCGTGGCTACGCAGCCAGATCCGCGCCGAGCTGCAGGACTGGACTGACCCAAAGAAGAACCGCCACCCCAAGCCGGACAACCTGCTGTTCATCAGCAACGTGCCCCTGTCGGCCGTGCCTGGCTACGGCCTGGACGCCGTCGAGGACGTGTTCGGCGAGTTCGCCGCCGACCTACCGCTGAAAGCCCACGCGGTCTGGCACTACGACCACGTCTGCCGGCTCCTTGACAGCCAGCCCGGCGTCCGCGCCGCCTACGCCGGGCTGCTGACGTCGGGCGACGTGCTGACCGAGCTGCGCCGGACGCTGCTTGGCGAAGCCGTCGACCTCGGCGAGGTTCTACACAGGCATGCCGCCAAGGAACTGGTCGCCGAGCAATGGGTCCGCCTCGGCGAGTCCGGATCCCGCACGAACGAGAAGCTGCAGATCGGCCAGGTCGGCGTCGATCTACGAGCCTTGCCCGCCGCAGCGGACGATGCGGCTTCAAACCCCAGGCCCATCGACGTCCTCGAACACATGATCACTATCGGGGATGGCGTGCTGCGAGGCAGCATCCACGAAGGACCGGAGCCCCATCGGGTTCTGGTCGGCGGACCGGGTCAGGGCAAGACCACGGTGGGCCAGTTGCTGTGCCAGATCTATCGCGCGAACCTGATCGGCGACCTTGACTCGATCGGGCCGCAGGCCGCCGCAGTCGTCACTACTCTGCGTCAGCACCTCGCTGCGAGCGGGCTGCCCACGCCAGTCAACAAACGCTGGCCGATACGACTCGATCTGAGCGGGTACGCCGACGTCCTCGGCGGAACCCCCACCACATCGGTACTGCGGTACATCGCCAGCCAGATCAGCGACCGTGGCGCGGAAACCATCACTGCGGGGCAGCTCAAGACCTGGCTCGGGTCGTGGCCGTGGCTGCTCGTGCTCGACGGCTTCGACGAGGTCGTCGCCCCGCAGGTCCGCGAGGCAATGATCGACCGGATCGCCGAGTTCTTCATCGACGCGGCAAGCGTCGACGCTGACCTGATGGTCATCGCCACGACCCGGCCGCAAGGTTACAGCGCCGAGTTCAGCCCCGATCAGTACCAGCACCTGCAACTGATGCCGCTGACCAGCGAGCAGGCGGAGGCATTCGCTCGCAGGCTCGCCGACGTCCGCCTCGCCGACGACCCTGACGCACACGCCAACATACTGGCCCGCATCAGCGAAGCAGCCAAGGACCCGCTCACCGCACGCCTCATGGTCACCCCGTTGCAGGTGACCATCATGTCGCTGCTGCTGGAAGGCCGCGCCCGAGTACCGCAGGACCGCTACACCCTGTTCGCGGACTACTACCGCACCATCTACAGTCGCGAGGTCACCAAAGAGACCCCTACTGCCCGACTACTCGATCAGCACCGCCGCACCGTCGACCAGCTGCACGAGCAGGTCGGACTACTGCTGCAGATCCAGGCCGAGACCAGCGGCAAAGCCGACGCTGTTCTACCACGCTCCGAGGTACAGACCTTGGCCCGGCAGATCCTTGACAAGGAAGACCACCCAGCTGACGAAGCGCAACGGCTGGCTGGGCAGATCGCCGCCGCAGCCACGACCCGGCTCGTGCTGCTGGTCGCCAAACACACCGACGATGTCGGCTTCGAGGTGCGCAGCCTGCAGGAACTCATGGCCGCCCGGGCGCTGACCACTGGCCCCGACGAGCAGATCATGGCGAGGCTGCGGGCGATCGCGCTTTCGGCGCACTGGCGCAACACGTTCCTGCTTGCAGCGGGAAGGCTCGCCACCGACCGTGAATATCTCGTCGACCCGATTCTCGGCCTGCTCGAAGACCTCGACACCAGCAACTACCTGGCAATGTACCTGCACCCGGCCGCCGGGCTGGCACTGGACCTACTCGACGACAGGTTCGCCGCGCCGTCACCCAGGGTTGAGATGAAGCTCGTGCGCAAGGCCATTGGTGTTCTGCAGAGCCCACCCACCGTCGGTGTCTTCGATGCCGCCGACGTCCTGCAGCGAGCCACCACTACCGGATCGGCTCTGCTCGGCCAGTTCATCGCCGACGCTGCCAGGACCAGCCTGGCCGCCGATCCGCCACAGCGCATCACCGCCGCCATCATGATGCGCCGGTGGACCCGGGACACCGGCACATTGGCTAGTCTTGGCCGACAGCGCACACAGAGCGACCATGCCGAACTCGGGCCGGACCATGCCGCGGTCATCGAGGAGCACTACCTCACAGCCGGATCGCGGATCAAGGGGCGGACCATGGCCTCGCAGAGACGGGCCCGGCGCGGCGGCGCTGCCACCATCGGGGCTGGCCCGTGGCAGCGCACGATCGCCGGGTACCTCAGGACCGCAGGCGAAGGCCGGGCGGGTCCTGCCACCTTCGACTCCGAGGATGGCGGGGCGTGGGACGAGGTCTTGCGCTCACTCGACCGCATCTTTGTAACCGCAGTCGGAAGTAAACCGGTGCCCGCCATCGAGCAGCTGCACTTCGAGCGCTCGACCATCGACCGGGCCCTCGCCCGTCCGGCGGTGGCAGATCACCTTGCCGAACGGCTGCTCGCCCTCGACCCTGATGACTGGGCTGTGGCCTCCACGGTGGCTGACATCATCAGAAACGTATCGCAGAGCCGTCCTGCCGGTGGCGCCCTCTAACCCTGGAGATTCACCGAGGGTGATCAACTAGCCGTTCGGCTGAGTGTGGAAATGCCAAAGTGCCCGCCATGTAAGGGAAACTGTGATTGCGACATCA
>Ga0209515_10002791_pt1 | contig 26101 bp, 20 predicted proteins | sample Subgroupgradi54m_FD_187454 | JGI IMG/M metagenome (GOLD analysis project Ga0209515, IMG submission 187454) | Subsurface groundwater microbial communities from S. Glens Falls, New York, USA - GMW60B uncontaminated upgradient, 5.4 m (SPAdes)... ... | reverse complement strand
CCAGTTACCGTGCAAAGCCCCATTCCAGCAATCTTCGATTACCGGAACGAAAACCTTTAAATACTCAGTCGCGGTTGTATCATAGAAGTGTCGTGACTGTATCGTGATTGCAACTCGTTCGAGTTGTGACTCGATTAGGTTGGTTGGCGATTGAAATGGAACAAACTGGTTCGGGCGGGGAATTTGCTTCGCTTGCAAGCCAATTCAAGCAATTCCAGCTGCAAATGAAGGATCCCGTTGTTGTTGGGGCAATGCTCAACCAATTGGGCGAGGAGCGGCGCTCGACAAACGAGCTGCTCAAGCAAATCAACCAAAAGCTCGACAAGATATTCGAGTTGGAAGCGCGGTTAAAGCAAATGGAGGCAAAAATTGCCGCCACCCCTGCGCAGGCACAAAGCCCCGCTTCAGCTGCAAATGAAATGCCGTTGCAGATGCTTTCCTCAACCGACGAAAAGATCATTGAATTTGTAAAGAAGGCCGGGCGCGCGTGCGCGTCTGACTTGCAGAAGGAATTGAATTACAAGGGCAAGAACGCGGCTTCCTCGCGGCTAAACGCGTTGTGGAAGCAGGGGCGGCTTGACAAGAAGTACGCCGGCAAAGTAGTGTACTTTGTTGAGAAAGTTTCACAAATCTCGCATCAATCACGGTAACTGTATCCCTGAACTCTGTAACATGAGTTTTCGTAGAACGCAATGACGGCCGCTGGGTTGTTTCCCACCACTCCCTCGGCAATGGACGCGTTCGCAAAGGGGCACTACAGTTCAACCCACCTTCAGAAAACCCTTTGGGGGGGCGCCCAAACGCCCCCCTCTCTTATTCTACCCAATTACCTGCAAAGCAGCGCTAGCTCTAATTTCAAGCCACATCGGCAAAACTAGCGGCAAGGCTAACCCGAGAACTATAGAAAAAAACTCGACCACTGACAAAAAGTGGTCACGCAACGCGCAGGAAGAAGTACTTGAAATACTCGCTGGAGAGAAAGCGCGCGGTATTTACAAACACTTGCGGCGCGTCGGGCGCATTGAATGCAAAATAATAGCCGGCATTGTGCGAGGCGCTCTCCTGCGAGCGTACCACTGCAGGATAGACAGGCTGCGTTGGAGAATTTTCTCCGCCTTCCCGCGCCAACGCAATTGTTTCGCTGCCGGGCACTGCCAGCGCGTGCATTACGCTCCACGAGTCAAAAAGGAACTCCGGCACGCCTTGCACTGAAGGGTCTGCCTTTAGGGGAAAGAACTTGCCTGAAAAAATCGTCCTTCCAAGGGGCTTGGCGTCCTTGCCGGGAGCCTCTATCACTGCTGGCACGAACTCTTCCAGCCCACCAATTTTCCAGCCATAGACCGAGCCATCTTCCTGCGAGAGGGCGCCGCCTTCGCCGGATACAATCAAGCCGGCGCCGCGCTTGAGCTGCTCTACTATCTTCTGGCGCACGTTCCTCTCTACAAAGCGGCCTTCGTTGTCGTCGAGCAACGCTATTACAGAGCAGCCGCCAAAGGATGCGTTGCGTGCGGTGCTGTTGGCGTCAAACCAACGCGTATAGAGCGCCACGTTGCTGCCTGCAATCGAGAGGTTGCCAAAAGAATTGTAGGAAAAGCGCTCGTTTACCTCGCCGTAAATGCACACTGAAACGTTTGCCGGAAGGAATTCCCTCTTGGTTGGAACTTGTGGAACGCCTGTTGCATTCAGCGAGGCGCCAACTGAGCCATTGTTCACTGATATTGAGGCGTTGGCGGAAAAGTTGTTGAACTGCTGTAGGCACCCGGAAAACACCAGGGCTACTGCAAGCAGCGCTGCGGCAATTGCGAAAGCGGTTTTTTTCATTTCCTTCACAAACAATTCGGATTGCAACTTATTTTAACCCCCTTCTTCTTAATAGCAAAAAGCAATTTCAAGCAAGAGAGATGGTTTTTTGAACAAAAAAGAGGATTTCACCGTCACGCCGTGGGAAGTCACCGGGGAAGTGGACTACGGCAAGCTGGTTGAAAAATTCGGCACGCAGCTTGTAAGCGACGAGCAGCTCAAGCACATTGAAAAAAAGGCCGGAAAGCTCGACTTCATGCTTTCAAGAAAGATTTTCTTTTCGCAAAGGGATTTGGCACCTTGGCTTGACGCTTGCGAGAAAGGCAAGAAAGTTGCACTCTACACTGGGAGGGGGCCGAGCGGCAGCACGCACATCGGGCACCTAGTGCCGTGGATGATGACAAAGTACCTGCAAGACGCTTTTGGATGCAACTTGTACTTCCAGTTGACTGACGACGAGAAATTCCTTTTCAAGGAAGGCCTCTCCCTCGAGGACACGCATTCGCTTGCATTGGAAAACGCGCTTGACTTGATTGCGCTTGGCTTTGACGCCAAAAAGACTAAGGTGATGATTGACACCGACTGCGTAAAGCAAATGTACCCGCTGGCCTTAGAAGTTGCAAAGCGGCTCACTTACAGCACTGCAAAGGCGGTTTTTGGCTTCAACGACCAAACCAACGTGGGCAGCATCTTTTTCACCACAATGCAAAGCACCCCCGCATTCATTCCTTCAATGGAGGAAAGGAAAAAGACTGGGAAGAAAGACGCAAGCGTGCAAGTTCTCATCCCGTGCGCAATAGACCAGGACCCGCACTTCCGCGTAACTAGGGACATTGCCGGCAAAATCGGCTTCCCAAAACCCTCGCTGCTGCACTGCAAGTTCCTCCCATCGCTGAAAGGCTCTTCTAAAATGAGCGCTTCAGACGCCTCCAGCAGCATCTACACAACCGACTCTCCGGAAGAAGCGGAAAAGAAAGTCATGAGGGCGTTCACCGGCGGGCGCGCAACAATCGAGGAGCAGCGAAAGCTCGGCGGCAACCCCGACGTATGCAGCGTGTGCAACTACCTGAAGTTCTTTTTCGAGCCCGACGACAAAAAGCTCGAGGAACGCCTTGCGGCTTACCGCAACGGCGACATACTCGATGGCGAAAACAAGGCGTATTTGGCAGAAAAAGTCAAGGCTTTCCTTAAAGAGCACCAAAGAAAGCGCGAGCTTGCAAGAAAGCAACTCGACAAGTTCCTCTACAGCGAATGAAAACACACTATTGCAATTGCAGAAACCACACGCTGCCTGGCCTGATTTCTTAAAGCTGCCTAAGTATTTTCTGCACCGCCTGCTTTGACCACGCAACCGACTGGCGGTAGTCGCCTTGCTTTGAAAACTCCACTGCCACTTGCCGCATTTCATCAGCTTCCGAAAGAAGCCTTTCGTCAAAGCCCATCTTGCGCGCATCTGAAATCAAATAATCTAGTTTGCTTGCAGCCTCTTGAGAGGAAAGGCGCGAAATCTTTTCTTCAGGCAAGTTGAGCGAAGAGTACGCCTGCTGCGCCTTTACACGCAGGGAAGAAAACGCGCCACCACTTGCGTTCTGCACGCGAAGCGCTTGGGCTGCAGGCTGCGCTCCAACACTCGAACTATCTTTTTCTGCTGGTGAAACACTTGCCTTGCTGCCGAAATCTTTTCCATCAAGCCCAGAAAACACTTCAGCAAATTCAGTCCGGCGCGCGGCAAAGACCTGCGAGGCAAGCTTGGGCGCGGCACCCAAAGGACTTTCGGGCTTGGAAGGCTGCAAAACGGGTGCACTGGAGCCTAAACTGGGGGCGGCTTGAAGGCGCGGCACAGGCAGATGCACTCGCGGCATTGATGGAGCGGAAAATTTGGGGAGCGAAAAGCGGGGTAATGAAACCCGGGGCAAGCCAACGCGCGGAAGCGAAAGGCGCAAGGAAGGCAATTTAAGCGAAAGCCTCGGCAAAGAAAATCTAGGCACTGCAACGCCAGGCAAAGAAAACCTTGGCAAAGAAATCCGCGGGAGTGAAAGCCGTGGCGCTGAAGGAATCGAAATCTTCGGCAGTGAAGGCAATGAATACTTTACCGAAGGAGTTGAAATGCGCGGGGGCAAAACCCTGGGCAAAGAAAGGCGCGGCAACGCAAGGGATACCGCCAATGAAGGCAACACGAGTTTAGGCAAGGCAAGCTTTGGCAAAACTAAAATTGAACCCCTCGGCACCCTGATTTTTGGTGCAACGGCAACTGACGCGCGAGGCAGCGAAAACTTTGGCAAGGAAAACTTCGGCACAACAAACCTAGGCAACGCAATCTGCGGCATTGAGAGGCGAATAACTGGGAGGGAAACTCTAGGAATAGAAAAGCGAGGTAGCGAAATTCTTGGAACAACAACTTTGGGCATCGAAAAGCTTGGAAGCGAAACTCGCGGAAGGGAGGGAAGGTGGAACTGCAACGGCGAACGAAGCTTTAGCGCAAAAGGCGAGGAACTTCGGTAAGACAGGCCAGGCCGGTTTGCTCTAGAAACTCCAAGGAAAGGAATGTGGATTTGCGGGAGCGCAAACTTTGGCAACGAAGGCAGCCACAGTTTAGGCATTCGCAAGGGAGGCAACAGCGCCCTTGCCAAAAACGCCAGCAAAGGCAGCTTTAGCTTGGGCAGGGCAAAAATTGCTGCAGAGGGACGGGCATCCTGCAGGCCACGGCTCAATTCCATTGCACGCCTTGATGCTGCGCGGCTGGAAGCAAACCTTGCGGCCAACGCGGCAGCCAAAGCCAATAACACCAGCAGGGCCAACGCAACAAACACTGATGTAAACAGCGGGCTGCCTTTCTCTAAAGCAGGCTGCGCTATTGGAGGCACGATTTCAAGCTGAGAGCTTGATGAGGCTTGCTCAACCGCTCCAGTTGCGTCGTTGAAATAGCTTGCTGAAACAACTAGCGTGTAAGCGCCGGTGGAAAGCCCTTGCGGGAAATCAACGAAGCGCTCCCAGTAAAGCTTGTCGCTAAGTTCCACTTTCTGGCGCAAAATTTCAAGCGTCGAGTTGCTTGAAGAAAGCGCCGTGGTTATTGTCACATTAAACAGGGAGGGGTCTCCGGAATTCGAGAGGCTCACTGCAAGCGCCTCGCTGCTTCCTGCAACAGCCTGCGGGGGCTTCTTTACCACTGAAATCGAAACCTTGCGTTCGCCCTTGCGCAAGACGGTTATGTGCGCAGGGATTTCACCAATTTTTTCTCCCAACAGCGTCTTTATGACAAAAAAGCCATCGTAAACTCCAGGCTTGAAGCCCTCGGCACGCAAAATCAACGAAATTTGGCCAACGCTTCCAGCTGCAATGACCGTCTTGAAGTCTTTAAGCTGGGCTAGCTGCTTGAGGCTATCCGAAGGTTCAACTAGGACTTCCAGCTGCTGCGAGCCATCGTTTTTCAACAGGATATAGTCGGGGCTAATCCTGCCCTCGCCTACTGAAGAGGAGAAAATTCCCGTAATTTGGGCTGCCGCTCCGCCGGAAGGCGGTATCGCTATCACTACAGGGCTGGGGGAAGGAATAGGAGCTGGAGCTTGCGTAGGCTGTGGCGTTGCAACATTTGGAATTGACGCAAACCCTCCGCTGCTTCCACCACCGCCTCCTGAACTTCCGCCGCCACTTCCACTCGGAGTAGGCGTGGGAGTAGATGAAGATGGGTTTGACTTGTTGAAAGTGAAGTTCGATGAGGCAAAAGAGCAGTTGCCGGCAACGTCGCAAACCCGCACGTTCCAGACAAACGAGCCAGCAGGGACGGAAACGTTGATTCCGTTCTTTGAAGCATTCAATACAACTGTTGAATTGGAGTTGTTGGCCGCCCACGAACCGCTGAAGTTCGAATAAAGAGTCGCGTTGCCAAAGCCAACATCGTCGCTTGGAGTGAAGTTGAACACAACCGAGCCGCTAGTAACGCTTGCGCCGTCGGATGGCTCGGAAAGCGAGACGCTCGGGTCCGCCAAGTCAACAACGAAAGTATGGTTGGAACTAAACGCGCAATTGCCCGCAGCGTCACACGCCTCCATAGCCCAAGTGGTAAGGTTACCCTCGGGCAGCGATGAAACCGAGAAGTTCACTGCAGTGTTGTTAAAGAGCACCAGAGAGGAATTGGTTGCGTTGCGCAGCCACACTCCCGATGCGTTGAAGTACAAGGAGGCGTTTGCAAGCTGCACGTTGTCGCGCAAAACGTAGCTGAAAACCATTGACTGGCCAAGAGAAACGTTCAAGTCTGCAGGCGCGCCGCTGCCGGCAAAAGTCGGGGCAGTCAAGTCAACTATAAAGCTCCGGTTGGCATTGTAGAAAGCGCAATTGCCGGCAACGTCACACGCCTCCATCAACCAGCTAGTGCGGTTGCCCTCGGGCAAATTGCTTACGGTAACTAAAATTGGCGTGTTGTTTGAAACAACAGAAAGCGAGCTGTTAGTGGCGTTCCTAGACCAAACTCCAGAAGCATTGAGGAAAACGGACGCATTTGCAAGCTGGACATTGTCCTTGACAGTAACATTGAAAGTAACCGACTGGCTAGAAGAATTCAGGTTATTGGCAGTGTTGGCGGCAGACACATTTGGTGAAGTAAGGTCGACGACGAAAGTCTGGTTGGCGTTGTAGAAAGCGCAATTGCCGGCAACGTCACAAGCCTCCATGATCCACAACGACCGGTTGCCTTCAGGCAAATTATTGGCAGTTACCAAAATCGGTGTATTGTTGTAAATTGTGCCAAGCGAACTGTTTGTAGCATTCCGAAGCCACACACCCGTGGAATTGAGGAAAATTGACGCGTTGGCAAGCTGCATGTTGTCCTTTACTGTGACATTGAAAGTAATAGACGAACCGCTGGCGTTCAAGTTGCCGGCAGTATTGGAAGCGGTAACATTGGGCGCAGTCAAGTCAACAATGAAAGTCCTGTTGGTGTTGTAAAACGCACAGTTGCCGGCAACGTCGCACGCCTCCATAAGCCAACTAGTGCGATTCCCCTCCGGCAAGCTGCCAATAGTAATGATAATTGGAGTGCTGTTGCTTGAAGGCGCCAAAGAACTGTTGGTTGCGTTGCGCAGCCACACTCCAGTGGAATTAAGGAAAATGGACGCATTTGCAAGCTGTACGTTGTCGCTGACAGTCACGTTGAAGGTAACTGACTGGGAACTTGAGTTGAAATTATTTGCGGGCGAATTAATTGTCGTGACATTAGGGCCAGTCAAATCAACTATGAAAGTGCGGTTGGCATTGTAGAAAGCGCAATTTCCTGCAACGTCACAAGCCTCCATAATCCAGCTTGTACGGTTGCCCTCGGGCAAATTATTGACGGTAACTAAAATCGGGGTGTTGTTGCTAATAGAGCCAAGAGAGCTGTTGGTAGCATTTCTCGACCAGACTCCAGTCGCGTTGTGGAAAATGCTGGCGTTGGCAAGCTGGACATTGTCCTTTACAGTCACGTTAAAAGTAATTGATTGGCTCGATGAATTCAAGTTGTTGGCAGGCGAGTTGATGGCAGACAAATTTGGGCCAGTCAAATCTACAATCAAAGTCCGGTTCGCGTTGTAGAAAGCGCAGTTTCCAACGTTGTCGCAGGCCTCCATCACCCAGCTGGTGATGTTGCCTTCAGGCAAGCTCGCTACCGCCACAAGAATTGGCGTGTTATTGAAAGAAGCCCCAAGAGAACTGTTGGTTGTGTTCCGAGCCCAAACGCCAGTCGCATTGTGGAAAATGGACGCGTTGGCCAAAACATTGCTTGTCTTTACCGTAACGTTGAAAGTAACCGACTGGCTAGAAGAATTCAAGTTATTTGCCGGAGAGTTTACGGTAGTGACGTTTGGCGCCGACAAGTCAACAGTAAGAGTGCGGTTGGCGTTGTAGAAAGCGCAATTGCCAGCTACGTCGCAGGCCTCCATCACCCAGTAAGTCACGTTTCCCTCAGGCAAGTTATTGACAGTAACCAGTATTGGCGTGTTATTCTGAATTGCCGAAAGCGAACTGTTAGTCGCATTGCGCACCCAAATTCCAGTCGCATTGTGGAAAATGGACGCGTTTGCCAGCTGCACATTGTCCTTGACAGTCACGTTGAAAGTAACCGATTGGCTGCTAGAGGCAAACGCATTGGCTGGAGAATTTACAATAGTTACGTTTGGCGCAGTGACATCGATTATTGCAGTGCGGTTGGCATTGTACTGCGCACAGTTGCCTGCAACGTCGCAAGCCTCGGCAACCCAAGTAAAACTAACGTTGGGCGGAATTGACGCAATAGTTACCAGAATAGGGGTATTATTTTGGATTGCAGACAAGGAAGAATTCGTCGCGTTGCGCGCCCACAAGCCAGTCGAATTAGACAGGCTAGTAAAGATAGAAACGTTGGCCAACTGAACATTGTCTTTTACAGTAACATTGAAAGTTATTGACTGCGAGCTCGAATTGTAATTGTCCGCAGGCGAATTCACTGAAGTGACATTAGGCGCAGTCAAGTCAATTATTGAAGTGCGGTTGGCATTGTACTGCACGCAATTGCCCGCAACGTCACACGCCTCGGCAACCCAAGTGAAGCTTACATTGGCAGGAATGGAAGAAACAGTAACAAGAACCGGAGTGTTATTTTGCATTGCGGAAAGCGAGCTGTTTGTCGCATTGCGCGCCCACAAGCCAGTCGAATTAGACGCGCTGGTGAAAATCGACACGTTGGCCAGCTGGACATTGTCGGCTGCGGTGACATTGAAAGTAATTGATTGGGAACTGGAATTGTAGTTGTTAACAGGGCCGTTGACTGCGGTTACATTGGGCGTGGAAAGGTCAACAATGAAGGTGCGGTTTGAGGAAGTGAAGGCACAGTTGCCAATAGGGTCGCAGGCTTGCACACCCCAAACCGTGCGGTTGTTTTGCGGGAAGTTTGCCAAAGAGAGAAGCACCTGCGAGGCGTTGGGAACGCTCGAGTTGGTGGAGTTAAGGTGCCAGATGCCGTTGGCGTTGTGGAAGAAAGAAACATTCAGTATAGTGAAACCATCGGAAACCGTTACGTTGAGAGCAATAGACTGCGAGCTAGAGTTTAAGTTGTCGGCCGGCGAGTTGAAGCTCACCGATGGCGCGGCAGTGTCTTTGCGAAGGGTATTGTTGGAGGAGGCAAATGCGCACTGGCCAACGTTGTTGCAGACATAAACATTCCAGACAAATAAGCCATCCTGCAATCCCAAAACGGTGATGTTGTTCTTGGAGGCGTTGATTACCAAAGTGGCGTTGGAATTGTTTGCGGACCACGAGCCGCTGAAGTTGGAGTAAAGCGTTGCGTTGCCAAAACCGGAAATGTCGGAGGGAGTGTAGTTGAACACAACCGAAGAAGTAGTTACGTTAGAGCCTGTTGCAGGCTCGTTGAGGGTTACAGTTGGAAGGGAAGTGAGGGAAACGTTGAAAGTGCGGTTGGCATTGTAAAACGCGCAGTTGCCGGCAACGTCACACGCCTCCATAACCCAAGTAGTCTGGTTGTTTTCAGGCAAGTTGTTGACAGTGACCAGGATTGGAGTGTTGTTGTGAACCGCAGTAAGAGAGCTATTTGTTGCATTTCGGGCCCAAATTCCGCTGGCATTATGGAAAATAGATGCATTGACAAGCTGCACATTGTCCTGCACAGTAACATTGAAAGTAAAGGACTGGCTTGTCAAAGTAACTGCATTTGAAGGGGAATTTATGGTTGTTACGTTTGGCGCCGTAAGGTCAACGATTGCCGTTAGGTTGGCGTTGTAAAACGCGCAGTTGCCAATCGCGTCACACGCCTCCATAATCCACAGGAAGCGCGCGTTGGAAGGAACGTTGGAAACGGAAACCAAAATAGGCGTATTGTTGTAAATCACGCCCAACGAGCTGTTGGTTGCGTTTCGCAGCCAAGTGCCTGTTGCGTTATGGAAGATGGAAGCGTTTGCAAGCTGCACGTTGTCCTTTACGGTTACGTTGAAAGTGATTGACTGGCTGCTGGAATTCAAGTTATTTGCAGTGTTGGAAAAAGTGACATTAGGCGCAGTCAAGTCAACTACAAGCGTTCGGTTGGCATTGTAGAACGCGCAGTTGCCCGCCACGTCACACGCTTCCACCAACCACGAAGTCACTGTTCCTTCAGGCAAGCTTGAAACACTCACCAAGATAGGCGTGTTGTTCTGTATCGCCGACAGGGAGCTGTTAGTGGCATTCCTCAACCAGGTTCCAGTCGCGTTGTGGAAAATCGAGACGTTAGCCAACTGAACATTGTCTTTTACAGTAACATTGAAAGTAATTGACTGCGAGCTCGAATTATAATTATTAGCGGGCGAATTGATTGCCGTAACATTGGGGCCAGTAACATCGATTATTGCCGTGCGGTTGGCATTGTACTGCACGCAATTTCCAGCAACGTCGCAAGCCTCGGCAACCCAAGTAAAGCTTACATTGGCAGGAATGGAAGAAACGGTTACCAAAATAGGCGTGTTGTTCTGAATTGTTGAAAGCGAGCTGTTGGTCGCATTGCGCGCCCACAAGCCAGTTGAATTCGACAGGCTAGTGAATATGGAAACGTTAGCCAATTGGACATTGTCAGTAACAGTCACATTGAAGGTAATTGACTGGGAGCTGGAATTGAGATTGTTTGCCGGAGAGTTTACGGCAGTGACATTCGGTCCAGTCAAATCAATTATTGCAGTGCGGTTGGCATTGTACTGCGCACAGTTGCCCGCAACGTCGCAAGCCTCCATAACCCAAGTGAAACTAACATTGGCAGGGATTGATGCAACTGCCACCAAAATTGGAGTGTTATTTTGAACCGCACTCAACGAAGAATTCGTGGAATTCCTCGCCCACAAGCCAGTTGAATTAGACGCGCTAGTAAAGATGGAAACATTTGCTAGCTGGACATTGTCGATTACAGTGGCACTGAACGTAATTGACTGTGAACTAGAGTTATAATTATTGGAAGGCGAGTTCACCACAGTTATGTTGGGTGCAGTCAGGTCAACAATCGCAGTACGGTTGGCATTGTACTGCGCACAGTTGCCCGCAACGTCACACGCCTCGGCAACCCAAGTGAAACTAACATTGGCAGGAATGGAAGAAACAGTTACCAAAATAGGCGTGTTGTTCTGAATTGCCGACAAGGAACTGTTAGTCGCATTGCGCGCCCAAAGACCAGTGGAATTGGAAAGGCTGGTGAAAATAGATACGTTGGCCAACTGCGCGTTATCGGTTGCAGTGACGCTAAAAGTAATCGGCTGGGAACTCGAGTTATAGTTATTGGCAGGGGAATTGACCGCGGTGACATTAGGGGCTGTAAGGTCCACTATGAAAGTTCTGTTGGAAGCTGCAAACGCGCAGTTGCCTGCAAAGTCGCAGGCCAAAACATTCCATACCGTACGGTTGTTTTGCGGGAAGTTTGCCAAAGAGAGAAGCACCTGCGAGGCGTTTGGAACGCTCGAATTAGTCGAATTGACGTGCCATATTCCAGTGGCATTGTGGTAAAACGAGATATTGATTATGCCGTTGGCGTCAAAAGCGGTGGCATTAAGAGTAATCGACTGGGAACTGGAATTCAAGTTATCTGCAGGAGAGTTAAGCGTAACAGAAGGCATGGATAAGTCAACAATTGCAGTGCGGTTTGCATTGTACTGCACGCAATTGCCCGCAACGTCACACGCCTCGGCAACCCAAGTGAAACTAACATTTGCAGGAATGGAAACAACCACAACAAGAATGGGAGTATTGTTTTGAATTGCAGTCAACGAAGAATTCGTCGCATTCCTGGCCCACAAGCCAGTTGAATTAGACGCGCTAGTAAAGATGGAAACGTTTGCTAGCTGGGCGTTGTCCTTTACAGTCACGTTGAATGTGATGCTCTGGGAGCTGGAATTGAGATTGTTTGCCGGAGAGTTTACGGCAGTCACGTTAGGCGAAGTCAAATCCACAATTAGCGTGCGGTTGGCGGACGCGAACGCACAATTACCCAAGTCATCGCAAGCCCGCACATTCCAGGCAGTCCTGTTGTTCTCCGGAAAATTAGCCAGCGAAAGGCTGACAAACGACGCATTAGGCACACTCGAGTTAGTCGAGTTGAGGTGCCACGTTCCGGTCGCATTGTGGTAGAAGGAAACGTTCGCTATCCTCACGTTGTCAGAAACAGTAGCGTTCAGCACAACAGTCTGCGAACTCGAATTAAGGTTATCCGAAGGAGAATTGAGAGTAACCGAAGGAGAACTCAAATCAACAATTAGCGTCCTGTTCGCATTGTACTGAGCACAGTTGCCGGCAACGTCACAAGCCTCCATAACCCAGAAACTCCGGTTGCCTTCAGGCAAGTTCGAAACAGTAACCAAAATAGGCGTGTTGTTGTGAATCGCAGTAAGCGAAGAATTCGTGGCATTGCGGTGCCAAATGCCCGTAGCATTGTGGAAAATGGAAGCGTTGGCAAGCTGCATGTTGTCCTTTACTGTGACATTGAAAGTCACGCCCTGCGAAGATGCGTTGAGGTTACTGGCAGTGTTCACAGTAGTAACGTTAGGCGCAGTCAAGTCAACAATGAAAGTTTGGTTCGCATTGTACTGGGCGCAGTTGCCAACGCTGTCGCAAACTTCCGCAATCCAGCTGGTGCGGTTGTTCTCAGGCAAGCTGCTTACCGTAACAAGCAGCCAAGAGTTGTTGTTGGCAACAGTAAGCGAGCTGTTGGTGGCATTCCTGTGCCAAATGCCAGTCGCGTTGTGGAAGATTGAGACGTTCTTCAAATCAGTGTTGTCTGTCGCAGTAACGTTGAAAGTAATCGACGCGGTAGATGAGTTGAATTGGTTGGCGGGCGAGTTGACTGCAGTTACGTTAGGCGCAGTAGTGTCCCCACCACTTGCAGTGTACACTACAGTCAGGTAAGGCCTGGATTCGGCGGGAGTGGCTTCAGTGGTGTTTAGCGCCCCCCGCACGCTAGATCCCATGCCAGCGCAAGATTCAGTGCCTTTTACTGCAATGCTGAACCACTTTTGCGCAAGCTGGTCTTGAAGCTGCGTCTGCGCACTGCTGCCCAAAACCACGTCATTTTTGCCTATGCTCGAGTTGAAGTCGTAGCGGGTTGCCCAAACAGTCCCGTTGGCAAGGTAAGCGTACAAGTTAGAGTCACTGCTGATGTTGGCAGCCGGGTACGTCAAGTTGCGGAATTCAGTGGCATTCACGCCGCCAAGGCAGTCCTGCTTTGTGCTCACGTACACTGTGAGGTTCAAGCCAGTTACAGTTGCAGTGCTGGGGATGTCGGAAGTGTTGAAATCAAGGAACGCGCGGTCTGTTGTCGCAGCACCTAGCGTCCCGAAAAGCATGGTCGCGGCATTGGTGTTGCGAGTGTAAGTGGAGGGCTGGGAGAATTCCACGTACCCATCGGCAGCACTCGTCTGGTTAGTGTAAAGGATGACCGTGGGGTCGATTACAAGGGGATAGCTGGCTCCCCGGAAAACTTCTTCCGGAACGCTTATTGAAATGAGCGCGTCAGAAGAGTTTCCCGAAAGCTCGTAGTCAAGGTTGCGCAGGAACCGCCCTTGGCCGTCAAGCACGAAAGGACGGGGCAATGAAAACACTAGCCCGACTTCCACTGCGCGGAAGGAAAGGCTCCCGTCGCCTTCAAGCGAGGCTTTCATCGCGCGCAGCCTCGAGTTGAAAGAAAACCGGCGGGGAGCATTTGGCCCATTGAGCACCAGCTCCTCTTTGACGCCCCCGCCGTAGAAATAGTAGCGCAAGTCCGTTGACTCAAACACGCCATTGTAAACAACGCCGCCGCCAAACTTCTCGCCCGACCGCTTGGACGCGCCTTGCGCGTAAAACTCTACGGACGCATTCCCAAAAGAAACTCTTACGGGATTCGAGCTTGAAATCTCGTCAGGAAAATAAGCTTCAAGGCGGTTAATTGAAGAAAAATGTAGTTCGCCCCCCTGCGGGCCGGGAGCCAAAAAAAAGCTTAAAAACACTAGGGAAAGCATGGAGACTAGAAACACGACTAGCGCATCCGCCCTTACTGCTGAGCTCGACATTATTTGAACCGCAGGAATTACTCTCAAAGAGCATAAATAGCCAGCTCTAGCGAGGAAAAAAGGTCAATGGAAAACAAAAAAAAGAGGGAAACAAAATTTTAAGAAAAATAAGGCAGCCGCCAAAAAGCGGCTCAAAAAAAAGCTTAACCAAAATCAATGTTCTCAACGTCACGCCCGGAGCCGCCCTTGCGCGAGCTGCCCTCGTGGGAACGCACCTGCCTGCCAAGCACGTACGGCGACTTTATGCCGGTGAAAATTGCGATTGCCTCAATTTTGCCTTCGAAAGTCGGGTCAATGCGCGCGCCCCAAATTACAGTGGCATTTGGATCCACTCGCTCGGTAAGCGCCTCTCCAATCTGGTTGCATTCGCCCAGCGTCATGTCGGGCCCGCCGGTAATGTGCATCAGCACGCCGGTTGCGCCAGTGAAGTCGACGTCAAGCAGAGAGTGCTTTAGCGTGTTGCGCACCACTTCCTCAGCCCGGTTAGTGCCTTTAGCCTCTCCAACCGCAATCATGCTCACGCCCCCGTTGCCCATCACTGCGCGCACGTCTGCAAAGTCGAGGTTGATCAGCGACGGCGTGGTAATCGTTTCGGTAATGCCACGCACTGCCCTTGCAATTATTTCGTCTGCAACGTTGAACGCCTGGTCGATTGGCAGGTTGGGAACTATTTCCACCAGCCGGTTGTTGTCAATCACGATAATCGTGTCGGCTTCGCCCTTCAAGTTTTCCAAGCCAAGGTCTGCCTTCTCAAGGCGCGCCCGCTCTAGGGCAAATGGGTAAGTGACTATTGCAATGACTATTGCGCCTTGCTTGTGCGCGACTTGCGCAATTACCGGCGCAGCGCCAGTGCCAGTGCCCCCGCCCATTCCAGCAGTAATGAAAAGCAAGTCAGTGCCTTCCAAGAGTTTTTCAAGCGCTTCGCGCGAAACGTCTGCGGCCTTCTGCCCAATTTCAGGGTAGCCTCCCGTTCCCAGCCCGCGGGTAATGCTAGAGCCAATCAACACTTTCTTTGCAGCGTCGGAAATAATCCCTAGGTGCATCCTGTCAGTGTTCACTGCAATCAAGTCTGCGCCACGCACGCCTGCCTTTGCCAAGCGGTTTATCGAATTGCAGCCCGCGCCGCCAACTCCACAAACGGTAATCCTAGGCGTCTCAAACTCATTTTCCTTCCTGCCCTTAGCCATCCCCATTGAAGAGGACGAGCGAGTGCTTCCCAAAGCGTTAGAAATGATATCTTCCATCTAAACCAACCCCCATTCACAAATAAAATCGAAAGCGCCAATGCACGCAAGCAAATGGGAGAGAAAAAGCATAAAAACCTTTATTCTGAGGCAAGTACACGAAATTGCAGCTAACTAGACAAACTAGTCAACGAAATGAACTCCAGGCAAGCCCTCAAAATGCCGGTCTCCGGTGACTAATAGTAACCCCGCGCTTAACGCCTGCGCGTAAATTATTGCGTCAACCATACCAATTCCAGGCGAGTTTCTTTTAAGCCCCGCTAAACTATTGCCCGCTTTTTCTGCCATTTCCGAGTCAAACACCAACACCGTTGCAAGCGCAGTGATTGTTTCAAGGTATTTCCTAGAGTCTAGGCCGTTGCGAACACACCAGTCTGCAACTTCTGCAATACTCAATACACTGCAACAAAGATCTTTACCTAAAATGAACTGCCTCACTTTTTTGCCCGAAGGAGAACCTAGAAAATACTCAACCCAAGCCCAAGAATCCAAAATCATATGCTCACCTCAAATCCGATCGTGCCTATCCCTTACAAAAGGCTTGGCACCCTTGGCAGAGCCAAAAAGTTTTTCCAAACGCGAAAAATCCTGCGTAACTACTAAAAACTTTACCTCCTGCCCCAGCTTGATGCCCTCCTTTTGCAATACTTCCTTGGGAACTATTACCGCACAGGAAGAACCCAACTGCCTAATCTTGGAAACAAACGCCATGGACAACACAACCACCAATTATAATTAATTATAATACATTCTTTTAATACTAATGCCTTTCGGAGGATGCCTGCCGGTGTTGCCGATGGCTCAAAAAAACAACCACAACTGATTCTAAAGGCACCTGCCAGAACAAGCCTGTTTTTATTGCATTGCGGGCACTAGTTACTTGGTGCGTTGGGCAAGCCGGGGAGCTAGGGGTCCCCTCGATCCGCGCAAGCGGCTCGCGCCAAACCCCCTTTAGGGCGGGTTACGCATTGCATAGGGCGGTTGACACGCAGTTGCCCTGGGTAACAGCGTCGAAGCCTTGCCCTGCGTTATGGGTTCCGCTAGCGAACCAGGCCAGGCCGGAAGGAGCAACCTTAAGCAAGCACGCCCGTGCTCGCAGGAGCCAAGGTGGAGCCAAGAATCCAGCAAAGCCATTGCGCCCAGCCACACAAAGCAAGGCGCCCCTCGCACCACTCTTTATCAAAAAATAGTTGGAAACCCCAGGCGATCGCCTCAAAAAGGCATTGCAACAAACTAATTTATTCACTACGCCCCAATCTTTCTTCCGGTAAAAAAAAATGGCACTCGAAAGGGGAACTAAACACGAAGAAATGGGCAAGCTCGCCATAGAGGAAGCGCAGCTGGGCCGGCGCCTCAAGCTGGAAAGAATTACTTCTGCGAAATTAAAGGGCGAAATAGAAAGGGTACGAAGGTCTAGAATGAGGAAAGACCGTGAAAAAAAATGGCGGGTCCAAGAATCAACAATAGAGGAATTAGAGCACAGACGTTCGCAAATACGCCAAATAATTTACCCCATTTATGAGGGCAAATACACTGAACTGAGAGGCAGGCGAGACCACGAGACGTTTTTCAACGTAAATTTCTCCCCATTGATTGCCGACACTTACGCGGGACGAATTGAACAAGCGCAAGCACTTGGAAAAACAAAACCCACTGAACCGGTGGACGTCTGCGACCTATCGCTGGGGCAAGGCCACTTCCTTTTCGAACTCAAGAAGGAATTCCCAAACATCGTCACCCACGGCGTATCCAAGCGCTTGCCAAAGATGAAAAAATTCCACCCGGACTTCCCACACATCCAAGACGTCCTAGACCCGAAAAGCAATTTCCAGAAGTCACAACAGCGGTACGACTTGATTGTCTCGCGCAGGGGCCCGCCATTTGGGACTGAATTCAAATACCACAAAGCAATAGTGCTCGACAAGCTCAAGCCCCTAGGCCAGGCATTCATCGAAATAAACAAGACAAGGCGGCTGCGCCGCGGGAACCTCGTCGAGGAATACGACTGGATGGCAGTGCGCCGGCTGGCATTGCACATAAACCAATCCTTCAAAACAAGCCAAGGCCCTAACTATGCGGCAGACTTGTACCAAGCAAGCGAAATAGGCAAGAAAGGAGAAATATTGCTGGTCCCAACCCTTAGGATAGTCAGGCTCCGGTGACAAAACGCCCAAAACTTTTTTTCCATAAAAACTCGCAACAGATTTAAACCGCGGCACCGGAATAAATTAATGAACAAGAAACTCCTGCTGGCAATACTTTTTGCAGTTGCAGTAGCGTTAATGCTCGGCTATTTCTCGCAGCCCTACATCAAGGCCGACGACTCCTCGGCAAATATCCTGCCAATAATTCCAGGCCAGGCACTCAAGCCACAAACGCCCGACAAGATATACCTGCTATTGCCGGCAGTAGACGATGCTGGCAGGGGAAGGCTTGCAGAGCTTTTAGTCGAGGCAACTCCGGGAAGCGGCAAGGCATCCATTGCATTCCAAGAGGACACGCCGCTGTTTTCGCCCGACACGCAGGAGTCCATTAAAATAGCGATTTCACTAGGCAAGCTTTTGGCAACGCGCGACGCAAGCAAGATAGACTTGAAGTACACCATGAACGCGCCTTCTGCAATAGTCGAAGGGAAAAGCGCAGGCGCGGCCGTGGCAGTTGCAACCGTGGCGCTCCTACAAGGAATAACTTTACGCAGCGACGCGCTGATAACCGGCGGGATAGACGAGCAAGGGAACATCATGAGAGTAGGAGGGATTTTGGAAAAGGCGCGCGCAGTGAAAAACGCGGGCTTTCGAAAATTTGTTGTCCCACGGGGAGAAAAAAACGCAGTAGTGCCCCACCAAGTGTGCACCGACCAGCCAGTTGCGGGCGGGGTAATCCACCGCTGCCAGATGGCCAGCGGCTCAGTCGACATAGAGGCGGAAGTTGGGATAGAAATCGCCGAAGTTGACAACGTGCAGCAAGCGCTGCAAGAAATGAGGGCATGACACGCAATACAAGCAGCCACCCTCAAGCCAAGCGACCACTTCGGGCTAAACCACTCGAAACGAAATTACCCTCCACAAAAAATATTTTCACGGTGCCTCAAATGAGAATCGCAATACTGCTCCCAATACTTTTGGCAGTAGCCGCCGCAATCTACTTGGGCTACAACTCGCCAATAGCTTCAAGGCAAGTGCACTTCCAGGCGCCTGCAATCACCGACAACGGAGCGGGCACTATGGCCGACTTCAACCTCATCCTAAAGCCCGGCGACGGAAAGGTGCTAGTAAACATCGGCAACGCGTTCTACCAACAGGATTCCGAGAACTCGCTTAGGAAAGCCAAGGGAATCGCCGAAAAGTTCGTGGGACTCAAACTCACAGGGTATGACTTGCTTTTGGAAGTGGACGGCGGCGAAAGGATAGTCGGCGGAGAGAGTGCGGGCGCAATTTTTTCAACTGCAATCGTTTCAGCTTATACTGGAAGGAAGATGCGCGACGACGCCACCGGCAGCGCGGCAATAACCGAAGACGGCACGCTTGTACCCATCGACGGAGTTGAGGAAAAAATGCACGCCGCCTCCCAGGCAGGCAAGAAATACTTCGTGGTATCAACTGAGCAGAAAGTCAGCAACGAGCAAGAATTGTCTAAAATAATCCAAATCGTGAGAGTTGAAAACGCCGGCCAATTCATCCAGCTGCTTTTGGAGTAAACGCACGGAAGGCAATCAGCCTTTTGCTCGAGTGATATTCGCTTGAAAATGTTTGTGAGCGTATCCAATGAATTTTTTCAGCTTCCCGCACTTTGAGGCTATGGCTAAATGACCGCTGTAACGCAATCGCGCAAGTCCTTTAGGCAAGCTAGAATCAAAATAGGAACTGGCCCGGCCCGTCAAAAAAACAAAATCATTGCTCGTGACTTTGCCCTTGCTAACGCCGTACTTTTTTGCAATCTCTTGCAAATCCAAGTGCTCCTCCCCGCTGATCAAACGGGATAAAAAACTCATTTTATTTTTAGCTGCCGCTTCCCCTATTGCGCGAATCACTCGGCGGTCAACGGCATCAAGCAACTGTCTTTTCGCACCAATTACATTTAATGAACCCGACTTCGTCAGCGTACTCTCCCGTAGCTTAAGCCAATCGTCATTTGGTCCAACGTCTTGCACGTGGAAAAACATCCCGTCGGGCTTTAGCACGCGCCCCACTTCCTTGACTATGTCCATAACCCCCTGCGGACCTTGGTGGTGGATCATCGACTCGCCAAAAACCAGGTCAAAGCTTCCGTCTTGGAAAGGCAGTGCACGCGCGTCAGCCCGCACTCGCACTGCAGTTTTGGGCGCTTGAGAGAGAACTTCAGAAGTGTCGGTTTCAACAACCTCTATTTTAGGCGGGGTGGAATTGAAAAGCTCGAGGGAAGCCGGAAGCACTTTCTCCGAAAAAACGCCTTTCCCTCCCCCAACTACCAAAACCTTCACTACCCGCTTGCCCAATACTCGTGACTGGAAGTCAATTGAACTTGCGACAACCGGCGCGAACGCATCGTGGTAAGCCGGCCGGTAAAAGTCCCTAAATACTTCTGACTCTGCATTGTGCTCGTGCCACGCCTCGCTGGAATGCGGCTTAATAATCACCATTCAATCACCGGATATTACTTAGCTTGTTGAAACGCCCGTGTTTAAATCCTTGTCCCGCCAAAATAATTATCGTAAGTGTGGGGGTCGCCTAGCGGCCATGGCGGCAGGTTGCTAACCTGTTTAGGCGTAAGCCTACCGGGGGTTCGAGGCCACGCACGCAAGAAAAACAATTTGACTGCGAGCGGCGAAAATCCCCCCCTCCACGCTTTTTTCACTTATTTATAGAAGAAGCGTCAACTATAGTTCATGTCAACTCCCCGGGATTGGATGGAGAAATCCAAGCGAGAGCTAGCTGCCGCGCAAAACTTAGGACAGGCAGGATTCTACGCGGAAGCGTGCTTTTGGTGCCAGCAGTCCGTTGAAAAAGCCTTGAAGGCACTGCTATTATTGCAAAGAAGTGGTTTCCCAAAATCACATTCCCTAAGGGAATTGGCTGACGCTGCCGGAATATTCGGCGAAATCAAGGAATACATTTCAGACATAGAACTCGACTATGCCGCGACCAGGTACCTAGACGTTTCTGGAGTGCCAACTGACACGTTTTATGACGCCAAAGCTTTCCAAAAAAGACTTGCCGCCGCCAAGACAGCGACAGAGATGATAGAAAAATGGATGAAAAACTCAAAGCGTTAGTTACTGATATCCGGCGGCTTTACCACGGCGCCAAAATATTCTTGTTTGGCAGCCGCGCAAGGGGCAACTATGGCGAGCAATCTGACTATGACCTGATCATCGTCAGCCCAAAGTTCGCAAAAACTGACTTTCTTGACCGCACTGGAACCATCTGGCGCAACAGCGACGTGATAATCGCAGCAGACATCTTCTGCTACACACCAAAGGAATTCCTGAGAATATCTAAAACTTCAGTAGTCATAAAGGATGCAATGCAACACGCAGTCCCACTATAGACAACCAGGCAAATGCCTATACTGAATCAAAACAGTTCAGTCAGAAATCTAACTGAACGGAATGAAAACTTATTCTAGGTGTAAAGAAAATTACCCGACTCGTTTGGAGTAAGTATCAGAACAAACCCGGCTGCGGTAGAGTAAGCGAGCGCTACAAGCCACAAAAGTAAGTTAATTGGATTTTCCAAAAAAAGGACGAGCCACGCAAAGTAACCTAAGCCTAGTAAAAATCCGGAGGCTAGCCGAAAATAGCGGTTACCAAAATTGCGGTTCACGCGCGAAAGACTCCAATCAATCAAGGCTACAGCAGGCAAGGTGGTTGCAAGCAAAAGCCACGAATTAAGGTGCAAGGCAATAGGTGAAAGCGCCAGAAGAAGGCAAGTAACGAGAGCAGAGTAAGTTCCAAGGCAACGAGAGCACAAGCGTAGACTAACCTCGAAAAAATTTACTACTATCGTTCGCTTGGAATAATCTTTTGGAATGTGGTGGGATAGCAATAACGCCTTGTGCTCAGGCTTCAGCCAACCAAACAAGCGTGAAATCACGCCGTTATTCCTCGCCATTTATTTTCTTTATTTCACGGTAAGTGTCATAAATTCCGTAAAGATACGGAAGTATCAGGAAACTGGTGCAGAAAATTGCCGCCGCCTTCCCAAACGACTGGTCAGTGTAAATCTGACCGAGCCCCGGAACAATTAACGCAAGTAAAATGCCAAGCCACATTTCCTTCCTTTCTTTTCGCTTCAGTGATTTGGACTCTACTGCAACGCCGCATTTTACGCAAACGTCCGCCTCCGGAGCCAATTTATTTCCGCAATTTCGACAAAAACCAGATTTACCCGCCACTTAAACCGCCTCCACAAATCAAGAGCATAACCATGAAACGCGGGCGATTTATATCTGTTGCGAGGCAATAAACTATTGACAAAACTAGAATAAAAGTGACTGATAAATGCCCGAACTAAAAGACGCCAAAAACTCTATTTTCAAGCAGTCCGACGAAGAGGAACTGCAAGGCGAGCTTGTCAAAGGATACGACTTCGAGCAAGGCCTCGACTTCAAAAAATACCTGGAATCGCTTTCCTCAACTGGCTTCCAGGCAACCAACGTAGGCAAGGCAATCAAACTCGCGCGCAAGATGCGGGAGGAAAAGTGCTCAATCTTCCTTGGAATTACTTCCAACGTAGTGTCCAGCGGCCTGCGCGAAACAATCTCATACCTTGCAAAACACGAGTTCGTGCACTACATAGTAACTACAACCGGCGCAGTCGAAGAAGATGTCATAAAGTGCCACAAATCTTTTCTCATCGGAAGGTTTGACGCCGATGGAGCGCAGCTACGGGAGAAGGGAATCAACCGCACCGGAAACTTGTTTGTGCCAAACGAACGATACATTTGGTTCGAGAAATTCATGCAGCCGCTACTCAAAAAAATGCTTGAAAAGCAGAAGCAAACCGGCAAGATAATCAATTCCGTGGAATTCGTCCGCGAAATTGGCATGGAAATGGATGAAACGAAGTTGGAAAACCGCGAGAAATCTTTCATCTACTGGTGCTACAAGAACGCAATGCCGGTTTTCTGCCCTGCTTTGTGCGACGGCTCGCTTGGCGACATGGTGTACTTTTTCAAAAAAGACCATCCCGAATTCAAGATTGACTTGAGCGATGAGATAGTGTTGATGAACGACGCGGCGCTCACTGCAAAAAAGACCGGAGCGATAATCGTTGGCGGCTCTGTGCCAAAGCACCACATAATGAACGCCAACATGCTGCGCGAAGGAGCCGACTACGTAATTTACATCAACACTGCAATAGAAGAGGACGGAAGCGACTCGGGCGCAAAACCCGAGGAAGCAAAGAGTTGGGGCAAAGCGGCGCCAACGGCCAACAACGTGAAAGTGTGGGGCGAGGCAACGCTTGTTCTGCCGCTGGTCATCGCAGGCGCTTTCGTTGACTGATTACAAATTGTTTCCAGGCGGCTTTTTAGGCGATTTGTATGGCTTTTCAAGCCAAGCTGCCAACTCCATATGCCCTTGTGCCTTAAGTGCGGCGGCACCTCTCCTAGCATCCTTGTAAATTTGCAGAAAGAGCATTGCGCCAGCGTGACCTTGCCCTTCTTTTATCAGCTCAAGCGCTTCGCTTTCGGCATCGTCTTTTAGAAGCCTTACTGCTTTACTTAGAGAATCCCTTGCAGCGCTCCGCGTTTCCATACCATGGCGTGCGGCAGCGATTGCGTACGCCTTTCCGGCCTCAATCCTGTTCCGTTCCGCCTCGAAAATCTTTGCAGCTCCGTGCGCTGCCGAAGGCTCGCCGTTTTCCAAAAGCTTTTTTGCAAACTTTGCTGGATCGCCAGAGTCCCTTGCCAAACGCACTACTGCATCAAACCTATGCGTCTTTGCGTGCTCCAAGGCTGCGGTAATGGGGTCCAGCCTAGGCAGCAGCTCGCGCGCAAAGTCATCGTGCCCTTCCAATGCTGCAGCAACTGCTTTTACAGAAAGATGGTGTTCCCTTGCAAATTTTGTTGCACGCACTATAGCATCTTTAGGGCGAAACGCGGCCAACAGCTTGACTGCATTGGCTGGCGTGCCCGCCTCCCTAAAAATATCGTAGACCTTGGGCCAGTTCCCTGCCCGGGCAGAATGCTCTGCAGCAAGCAAAACCCTTTCGTGGCTTTTCTTGATTCCTGCAAGGCGTGCGACAGAAAAGTGAAAATCGCTTAATGAAGCGTGGTTTCCACCCAATTCGGCAACAAGCGTGCCTTCATCGTCTTGAAGCTTTTTTAGCGCAGCGGCCTTGACTTTCTTTTCCAAACCTGGAGTAGCCGCCAGCATGGAAACGTACTTGACTTTCTGCATCGCAGTGCCGTGGCCCGAAAAAGCCTTGTGGAAATCCAGAGCGGTCGTAGGGTAGTTCAAATGCAATTACCAGTCGTTTTCAAGTGAAAGGCGTTAATACGCTGCCATTAAAGTATTTTTCGGCATAATTGCAAGGGAAGGGAAAACTAATGCATTTTTTCAAGTACGGCGCGCAAGGCGAAGTTCTGGCAATAGTGCTGCCCACGCGAGTTCAAAAAAGCGCGGGCGTTAAGGAAGGCGACGAATACGAATTTCTGGAAGTGGCGCCGGGCGCGTTCCTTCTGGTAGGCAAGCAAGCCTCCACACTTTCAAAAGGCGCGCTTGTTGGAAAAATTGCCGAAAAGCTGTTTGAAAACGGTGGCGCACAAGGCAAGAATGGCGGCGCGCAAAGCAGTGAAAACTACCCTGACTTCAAGCCCGCAACCGAAATTGCCGCAACTGCCTCTCCCACTGACGCTTCCATAACCGCAACCGCATCTTCTCCAACTTCCAAAAACGCGGTTCCAATGAGGGTGAGCGCGCCAAGCTACCCTCCAACGCGCGCAGTCACTTCCTCCTACAATCCTGCCAAGCGCACTGGCGAAAAGGCGTTCTGGGAGCAGAAAATTGACTTGCAGGGGTATGCAATAGTCGAGGAGGCCAATACGCAGACTGTCTCGCAGCAGCTTGAAATGCGAGTGAAGAAAGGCGAGGTAGTTGGCATAAAGGGCTTTGACAAGAAGCTCTACATTTGCGAGAGGGGTTTTTACCAAAGCCTTTGCGCCAAGATACAGCAGGCGGAGCTGCCAAAGGAATTCAGCACATCACAGGCAGCCGAAGCAACAAAGACAGTCGAGGGCGCGTGCCTGGCAGTTCTCAACATAATGAAGGAAGGCGGCGAAGTGATGGAAAAAAAGAAGGGAATGTTCAAGCTAGTCAAGTGAGCGTAGTTTGCCAATGGTTTCGAAAGCCGAATACTTTGAGAAAAAAGCCAGGGCACCTGATTCTCCCCTCGACAAGATGAGGAGATTTGAACTGGCGGGCCTCCTTTATTCGATGGGCACACGGCACGACAAGGCAGCAGATTGCTTTGTGCGCGCCAGTGAAGCGGCACTTTCCAACAGCAAGCTCGACCACGCGCCTACAAATACGAAAGCCCACTACGGAGAACTGGAAGCAGCGGCAAAGGCGCACCATCGGGCCACCGGAAATTGGCCCCGCACGCTAGACCTCGCACTTGCCTCATCATTGGAAAAAACTGCAAAAGATGTTTCCAAGAAAGTTGCGCAAATAGCAAAGCACGACAGCGTAGGCGGTGCTTACAAAAGGTACTTTTCTGCCAAAAAAGCTACAACTTTGAGTCTGACTTCCTTGGGCCCAAGACCACGGAAAATGCCGGTAAGGCACGAAGTGATTTTCGAAATAAGCCCCAACGACCATAATGCAGTTATGCAGAATGAAGTTGAGAGGGTTGCGGGAAAGCTGACAAAGGCAGAAATAAGGGAAGAATTGCGCCTGTTAATGCGCGGGCAGTCGGAGGCGCTAGGATCAACGCAAGTACACACTGCATTGTTAGCCGAGCCAAGCATTCCACTAGAAGAGGCAGTGAAAAAATTCGGGAAAGACGCTGCCAGAAGCATTGCAAACCACAGGATATTGCAAACAGAGCACGACACGCAGTTGAAGGGGGCCCACGAGTGCGTTGAAAAACTCGCAAACCGCCTTGGAGAAAAAGAGAAAGAAAGCCTGCTTTCATTCATTTCGTACCTTCCTTACGCGCACGCCGCATACCACCACTATTCGCCGCGTTGATTGCCAACAGTAAGCTATTTATGTTTTCAAGCAATCTTTTCACTCAACCCACTTAACGACAAACGCAAGCTTCAGTTTTGCTCAAATTTTGCAGGTATTTTTCAAATGCGCGGACTATTCGTGTTGACCGACGACTCGCAGTCAATAGAGGAAGCGGAGAGCTACGCCGGCGAGGAGCTCGTGGTGCTAGTTGTAATGGACAGGAACGCCCTTGCAACAAATTTCGAGGATGGCTTGCGGGATTTGGAAAAGCGCGCGCAAGAAATCAAGATGCGAATGAAGAAAAAAAACATCGCCTGCCGAGTGCTTTTCGAATGGGGCGACAAAATTGAAGCAGTAAGCAATGCACTCGAGAGGGAAAAAGCACAGCTCATCAACAAAACCTGATTTTACCTGCAAACCCCCCTGCAAGCACGCACGACAAAAATTAAAGAACTCCCCTAGAGTAATCCTTGCATGCACAAAACGGTAGTGCGCGACGCAGTGCACGGGAACATCGAGCTTAGCGCGCTTGAGGAAAAAATAGTCGACTCGAAGGAAATGCAGAGGCTGCGCTTTGTAAGGCAGTTGAGCACTGCATACCTAGTCTACCCTAGCGCACAGCACTCGCGCTTTGAGCACTCGCTTGGCGCAATGCACTTGAGCGGAGTGCTTGCCAAAAAACTCGAGTTTGACAAGCAAGAGGCGCAGCTGCTAAGGCTTGCGGCGCTGTTGCACGACGTCGGCCACGGCGCGTTTGCCCACGACACCGACGAATTAATTCTACAACGCACAGGCAAGCTGCACGAAGAGCGCGGAATAGAAATGGTTGCAAGCGGGCAGATAGGCAAGGAAATAGAAAAGTCAGGCCTGGAACTGGAAGACTT
>Ga0209515_10002790_pt1 | contig 26104 bp, 42 predicted proteins | sample Subgroupgradi54m_FD_187454 | JGI IMG/M metagenome (GOLD analysis project Ga0209515, IMG submission 187454) | Subsurface groundwater microbial communities from S. Glens Falls, New York, USA - GMW60B uncontaminated upgradient, 5.4 m (SPAdes)... ... | reverse complement strand
GTCGGCGCTGATATTACCCAGGGGTTGCCCAGGGTGGAGGAGCTGTTCGAATCGCGCACTCCGAAGATCATCTCGCCGGTTTCGGAAATTGCCGGTAAAGTCACTGTGACCGAAACAGACACCGGGGTCAAGGTGCGAGTGAGAACAACCCAAAAACCACATGATGAAAGGGAATATATTGTGCCGGCTGCTGCCACCCTCTTGGTGGAAGATGGTCAATTGATTGCGGCAGGGACAGCTTTGGCTTCGGGGCATCTGGATATCAAAGAGGTGCTGCGTGTCAAAGGTTTAAGAGAAGCGCAAAAATACTTGATTGATGAGGTCAGGTTAGTTTATGAATCCCAGGGGGTGCCGATCCATAATAAACATTTCGAAGTGATTGTGCGCAAGATGTCCGATAAAGTCAGAGTAGAGTCCCAGGGCGACACCAATCTCTTGCCGGGCGAGATTGTAGACAGAGTCAGGTTTGAGGATGAAAATAACCGGGTGTTGGCAGGCGGCGGTGAACCCTCAACAGCCGAGGTGGTAATTTTGGGGATCACTCGGTCCAGCTTACAAACCGAAAGTTTCCTGTCGGCTGCTTCTTTCCAGGAAACAACCACGGTCCTGTCCGATGCGGCCATCCAGGGCAAGGTGGATAAGCTGCTGGGACTTAAAGAAAATGTTATAATTGGCCGGCTAATTCCCACCAGTCCGGACAGAATAAGAGTGGGGAGATAAGCAAAATATATGCCGACTATAAGCAAAGCTTGAAGTTGGTAAATTATTATGAAAGGAATTAAGGTATGCCAACTATAAATCAATTGGTCAGAAAAGGTAGAAAAAAGGTAACTAAAAAGATCAAAGCAACAGCCTTACGCCGCAGCTTTAATGCCAAAGACCACCGCTATAAGACCAACTTTAACCCCCAAAAACGGGGAGTGGTGACTTTGGTAAAAACAATGACTCCTAAAAAACCAAATTCGGCTCTTCGAAAAGTGGCCAGGGTGAGGCTGTCCAACAGGGCAGAGGTGACAGCCTATATTCAAGGGGAAGGCCATAACCTGGCAGAGCATGGAATTGTGTTGGTCAGAGGTGGCAGGGTGAAAGATTTGCCGGGTGTGAAATACCACATTATTCGTGGTAAGTTGGATATGGAAGGTGTGGCAGGCAGAAAACAGGGCAGAAGTAAATACGGAACTAAAAAATCCGGTGCTGCTGCTCCCAAGGTGTCAGCTCCTGCCCCTCTGCCGGCTGGGGAACCGGCACCTGTAACTACACAGTAAATATATGAGAACCGGCAAAGTAACTAAACGTTTAATATTACCCGATGCCAAATATGACTCAAAGCTGTTGAGTAAGTTTATCAACCGGATTATGCGGGATGGCAAAAAATCCGTAGCCCAAAGGTTGGTTTATGATGCTTTGGATATTATCAAAGAGCAAACCAAAGCAGATCCGCTGGTAATCTTTGAGACTGCGATCAGAAACATTGCCCCAAAGCTGGAAGTCCGCCCCAGACGGGTGGGTGGAGCTTCGTATCAGGTGCCGGTGGAAGTGCGGGGGGATAGGAAAGAAACTTTGGCCATCCGCTGGATTATTGCCGCAGCCACTGCCAAACCCAATAAAGAATATCACACCTTTGCCCAAAAACTGGCAGTAGAGTTAATAGATGCAGCCAATAATGCCGGTGGAGCCATCAAGAAAAGAGATGATGTCCTGCGCATGGCCAATGCCAACCGGGCCTTTGCCCATTTCAGGTGGTAATTATTTGACTTTTAGCTTCAATCTAAGTTAAGATTAGCTTGTTCCTCCCATAGGTGCGGGAGGTTGTTTTTTGAAAATATGCCAGTAACAAAAACTAAACGAGATTTTCCGCAGGATAGAATTCGCAATATGGGAATTATTGCGCATATTGACGCGGGTAAAACTACTACTACCGAGAGAATCCTTTTTTATACCGGCCGCTCTTATAAAATCGGCAACATTGATGAGGGTACCACTGTGACTGACTGGATGGAACAGGAACGTGAGCGGGGCATTACCATTGTGTCGGCCGCTGTCACCACTTTTTGGACTCCCAAAACCGGCCCCTTTGCCAACCAGGAAATAAGGATTAATTTAATTGATACTCCCGGACATGTAGATTTTACCGCGGAGGTAGAAAGGTCACTGCGGGTGTTGGACGGGGCAGTGATAGTTTTAGATTCTTCCTCCGGTGTGCAATCCCAGACAGAAACCGTTTGGAGACAGGCTAATAAATATAGTGTCCCTTTAATTGCTTTTTCCAACAAAATGGATGTGGTGGGAGCGGATTTTACGGCTACCATTCAGTCTGCCAGGGATAGACTGGGGGCCAATGCGATTGCTTACAATTTACCAATCGGCAAAGAAAATGAATTTAGCGGTGTGGTGGATCTTTTAACCAGAACTGCGTTTGTTTGGGAAGGTGGTGATACCGGAGCCAAGTTTACCCACGAAGAAATTCCCTCTGATATGGTATCTCAAGTAAATGCGGCTAGAGAAAAACTGGTGGAAGAAATTTCCGGAACAGATGACAGCTTAATGGAAAAATATTTGGGTGGGCAGGAAATCTCGGTGGAGGAGTTGAAAGCTGCTCTGCGCAAAGCTGTCATTGCCAATAAAATTGTCCCGGTTTTAGCTGGATCATCTCTTCGTAACAAAGGAGTCCAGCCCATACTGGATGCGGTGGTAGAATATCTGCCCTCACCCCAGGATATTCAGGCCATTATTGGCCAAGTTCCAGGAAGCACAGATCAGACAGAAAGACACTCCGATCCCAACGGGCCGCTGTCGGCACTGGCATTTAAAATCCAGGTTGACCCGCATGTGGGAAAGTTAACTTATGTCAGAGTTTATTCCGGTACTTTAAAATCCGGCTCATCTGTTTATAACTCCACCAAGCAAACCAGCGAGCGGATTGGCCGACTGCTGCTGATGCATGCCAATGACCGGGAGGAGATCGAAGAGGCATATGCGGGGGAAATTGTGGCTGCCATTGGACTAAAAGAGACAGTCACCGGTGACAGCTTATGTGATAGTGCAAACCCCATAATTTTAGAATCAATTTCCTTTCCGGAGCCGGTTATATCTTTGGCCATTGAGCCAAAAACCAAATCAGACCAGGAAAAACTGGGCTTGGCGCTGAACCGTTTAGCCGAAGAAGACCCCACTTTTAGAGTCAAATCTGATGCTGAAACCGGACAGACTATCATTGCCGGCATGGGTGAGCTGCAGCTGGAAGTGTTGGTGGATCGGATGAGAAGGGAGTTTAAAGTGGAGGCCAATGTCGGCCAGCCCCAGGTAGCTTACAAAGAAACTATTCAAAAGGAAGCCCTGGGAGAGGGCAAATATATCAGGCAAACCGGCGGCCGGGGTCAGTATGGGCATTGTCTTCTGCGCATTGAACCACTGCCTCGGGGACAGGGCAGGGAATTTGTCTCCGAAATTGTCGGTGGATCCATTCCCAGGGAATTTATCCCACCGATTGAAAAAGGGGTCATTGAAAAAGAAGATACTGGAATTTTGGCCGGATATCCGGTGACGGATATCAAGGTGGCTGTCTATGATGGGTCTTTTCATGATGTGGACTCATCCGAGATCGCCTTTAAGATTGCCGCATCTTTAGGACTTTCGGAAGCGGCCAAAAAAGCAGACATGATCCTCCTCGAGCCGATCATGAAGGTGGAGGTCACCACTCCGGATGAGTTTTTGGGGGATATTATCGGGGATTTATCTTCCAAAAGGGCCCAGATTTTGGGAACCAATAAAAGAGGCAATTATACGGTCATAGATGCCATGGTGCCTCTGGCAGAAATGCATGGTTATGCAACAGCCATCAGATCTATGTCCCAAGGTAGATCAACTTACTACATGGAAGCAGATCACTATGAACCAGTTCCTGCACAAATTACTGCCAAAATAGTAGAAACTTCAGGCTTTACCGGTAGAGTGGAACATTAAAACGTTAAGACAAATTTTATTTTGACAAAATCCGTATAGGTGTGTTAATATATAATTCTTAAATCTCCTGCGACACCGAAAGGTCTTCGCAGGATTTTTTTGGGCAAAAAAGCTGTATAATAATTTTATGAAGAAACAGCGTTGCATGATTTTTATTGATGGAAGTAATTTTTACTTTAAGTTGAAAGACTTAAATCTTCATTATCTTCTCGGCTTTGATTTCTCTAGATTTGCTAAGATGCTTTGTGGAAATAATGAAATAGTTAAAGTAACCTATTATGTGGGTGCCGTCAGAACTGATGGTACCAAGAAAATTCAAGTGCTGTTTAATAGCCAGAGGAAACTACTATCTCATTTAAGGAAAAACAAAGTTAGATATTCACTTGGTTACTTACTAAAATCTGGAGGTAAATTTCATGAAAAAGGTGTAGATGTAAATATTGCTGTGGATATATTAGTGGCTGCATACGATAATCAGTGTGACCACATTATTTTGGTTTCTTCTGATACAGATCTTTTGCCGGCAATCAAAAAAGCTAGGGAAAAAGGTAAAACTGTGGAGTATATTGGTTTTTCTCATCAGCCATCTTTGGCCATGGTAGATAATTGTTCAGAGTCCAGGTTGCTTAAGAAAGAAGATTTATTAAATTTGACAAGGTAGGTACTTTTCTTTAAGCTTAAGTTATGTCCTCTAAAACAGAGCAAGGTTTTGCTCACCTCTTGGCTATTTTAGTATTTGGTTCCTTGGGTTTGCTGGCAGTTGCTTCCTTGATCCCTGTCAACAGACATTATAATGATGGCAAATCAACTGTGGCCGGAGTGTCTTTGGCCAAAGGTGGAGATGATAGTTCTTCCGGGAGTTCAGGTAGAGGAGGTTCCTCTGGTGGAGGTGACTCCGGTTCCCGTGGTTCTGGTGGGTCAGGTGGTTCTTCAGGCAGTTCTACTTCTGGTAAGTCTGATTCTTCTGTCCAGGCAACACCCAAACCAGTAAAAGTTGAGACTAAAGAAGTCAGCCAAACCCAAAGAGTAGAAACTAAAACCACTCCTGAAAAGATCAAAAGCGAAATCAGACAGGGAAATTTAAGAGTTAAATTTGAAATAGAAAATGGCAAAGTTAAAATAGAAACCAAAGTTAAAGAGGCTGAAAATGAAGTAGAGCTGGAGAATGAGGCGGAAGATGAGGCACTTAATCAGGTAGAAGCAGAGTTGGAAAGGGAGGATGTGAAAATAGCCACCGCTCCGGGCCAAATAGCCTTGGTAAACAAAAGAATAGGGGCATTGTCAAATTTCCCCATCTCAATTGACCCCACCACCAGGCAGTTAACTGTAACTACTCCTTCAGGATCTAAAGTTGTGGCTGTATTACCCCAAAAAGCAATTGATAATCTGTTGGCTGCTCATGTAATAGATGATGTGGTTGGTGAAAAAGTGAATAATAATTTAGGAAGTGTGCCTGATTTGGTAAAGTTAGAAACAGAAAATGGAGTTTTGGTTTATAAAGTTAAGGGTACTAAAACCCATAAACTGTTAGGTTTTATCCCGATAAAGACCGGAGTGGAAGCTTTTGTTTCTGCTGAAAACGGTCAGGTGGTTCAAAGCATTGATTCCCTGCTTGGCAGAATCTTAAACAGACTTGCCCCCTAAAAAATTTATACGGCAACATCTTCGGCCTCTTGCAGCCTCAAATGTAAGGGTTCGACTACGCTCACCCAATATTTATATCGAGATCTTTTCGAGATATTCCCTGAGCGAGTGAAACGAGTCGAAGGGATAGTAGGTATTGGTTCGACAAGCTCACCAAATATTTTCTTATAATCCAATATTTCCTGAGCGAAGTCGAAGGAATTCCTTATAATATAAATAATGGCCCCAAATTGGAAATGGTATGTTTATATTCTCGAGTGCAAAGATGGTAGTTATTACACAGGTATGACTTGGAAACCATCAGCTCGTTTTGATCAACACCTTTCTGGATTGGGTGGTAAATATACAGCGGAACATGGGGTTAAAAAATTAGTGTATTTAGAAGAATATGATGATTTGGAAGAGGCTAGACTAAGGGAGAAACAAATTCACGGTTGGACAAGAAAGAAGAAGGAAAAGTTGATTTCTGGGGAATGGAAAAAGTGGTAAGGCTTCGACTCCTCCGATATTCATCGGAGTCACTCAGCCAATACTTATTGGGTAGCAGGAGTTTGTGGAGTTTGCACTGTCTGTATTGCATCGGCAAAATAGGTCATAGTTTGTTGATTTCCAGCAGCTTTTTCTTTAATGCGTTCTAAAGTATATTGGTTTTTCAAGATTCCTCCTGGGGTAACAGTATTAACAGCTCTTAACCCTATGTCAATAAACCAACCCTGTTGGATAGATTTTGCTGTAAAACCTTCAATTAGATATCTAATTCTTAGTTTTAAATCATCAGGACTAATTAATTCTGGGTAGCGGTCTCTGTCAGGATGTACTGAATTAGATAGTTGATCTGGTGGTAATTGGTAAACACTTTCGATATGTTGGATAATTCTATCCGCTCTGGTTATCATATCCTCTGCAGGTTTATTAACTGGATCCGGTACAAGTATTCTTAACCGGTCTCCAAGATAAACAGATTTTATTATATCTTGAGGATGAGAACTTTGAAGATTAGTGAATAGGCCTACCCCCTCAGTTCTAGCAGCCATTATAGTTTCCTCCTGCCTTTGTCGCTGTTCTGCCTTTACCTTTGTATAATCCTCCCTATTAACACCAAGGGCTTCCAAAACACTATCAGAGGCTGTAACATCACTCTCCATGTAATTATATTATCTATCTTATTGTTGGAATTTGTCAAATATATTGTAGTGTGTATGGCTTCGACTCCTCCGATATTCATCGGAGTCACTCAGCCAGTATTTTTAGGTATTGCATTTTGTAAGAAGATTTAGTATATTTACATCTACCAGCTTAAGGGCTGGTATTTATTGATTAAGTTGATTCTGGACAAGCCAGAATGACAATGGTAAAATAACAAAAGTAAAAATATGGCTGAACAGAAAAAATTTGATAGATCAAAACCACACGTCAATATTGGTACCATGGGTCATGTGGACCATGGTAAGACCACTTTGACCGCAGCTATTACTAAAGTTTTGGCAGGTAAGGGTCTGGCAGAGGCAAGGACTGTTGACCAAATTGATAATGCCCCAGAGGAAAAAGCCCGCGGCATTACCATCAACATTTCTCATCAGGAATATGAAACAGAAAAAAGGCATTATGCTCACATCGACATGCCAGGCCATGCCGATTACATTAAAAACATGATCACCGGTGCCGCTCAAACAGACGGTGCTATTTTGGTGGTTTCTGCTCCGGACGGTCCAATGCCTCAAACTAGAGAACATTTATTACTTGCTCGCCAAGTTGGAGTTCCAGCCATTGTAGTTTTCTTAAACAAATGCGACATGGTTGATGATCCGGAACTTTTGGATCTGGTAGAAGAAGAGATTCGAGATCTGCTTAAAAAATATGAATATGACCCTAAGTCTCCTATCATTCGCGGCAGTGCTAAAAAAGCTCTGGAGGGTGACCCGGAAGCTGTCAAGGCGATTGAGGAGTTAATGGCCAAAGTTGATGAGTGGATCCCAACTCCAGTCAGAGATAAAGAAAAACCATTCTTGATGGCAGTGGAAGATGTTTTTTCTATTAAAGGCCGCGGTACTGTGGTCACCGGCAGAATTGAAAGAGGAGTGGTTAAAGTTAATGAGGAAATAGAAATTGTGGGAATTAGGCCAACTAAAAAATCAGTGGTGACTGGAATTGAAATGTTTCACAAAATGCTGGACCAGGGCGAAGCTGGAGACAATGCTGGAGTACTCCTTCGAGGAATTGAAAAAGATGATGTAGAAAGAGGACAAGTTTTAGCCAAACCTGGCTCAATTACACCCCACAGTGAGTTTGAAGCAGAAGTTTATGTTTTATCTAAAGAAGAGGGTGGAAGACATACCCCATTTTTCAAAGGTTACAGGCCACAGTTTTATATCAGAACTACAGATGTGACCGGTGAGGTCCAGTTGCCGGAAGGGGTGGAAATGGCTATGCCGGGAGATACTGTGAAAATCACCGGAAAATTAATTACCCCGGTAGCGATGGAAGATGGTTTAAGATTTGCTGTACGTGAAGGTGGAAAAACAGTTGGAGCTGGAGTTATTACGAAAATTATTGCCTAAAATCTGCCTTATATTATGCAAGAAAGCGAAGTTTATAGACGCGAATTAAGGACATTTACAGCTTGGATACAACGGAATAAAGAGTGGTCTTTAATCTGTAAGATTCCTCCGGAAGTTGAAGATGCGGTTTTTAATGTAGGAGATGAATTGATGGTAGTTTATAGTAAGGGCGATCCGTTAAAACATTATTTCAGGTGTAGCGATATGTTAGCCCAGGAGTTGGAAGAAGCTGGGATTATGAGTTTTCCTAAGGTGCCACAACTAGGTGTGCAAACACCTTAAGTGGGATATAATTATTGCACTTTGAAAGGGGAAAGGTAGCACTTCGATTCGCTACGCTCACTCAGTGAATATTTGCTGAGCGAAGTCGAAGCAATACCAAAATATATGCCAAGAGGACGTATCAGAGTAAAACTGAAAAGTTATGATCATCGGGTACTAGATGCTACCTGTGAGTCCCTTTTGGATACAGCCCTGCGCACCGGAGCCAAAGTTTTAGGCCCAGTCCCCTTACCTACAAAAACAGAAAGAATGACAGTGTTGCGTTCCCCCCATACAGATAAAGATTCCCAGGAAGCTTTTGAAATCAAAACCCACAAAAGAATAATGGATATTATAGAACCAACCCAAAAAACCATAGATTCCCTAATGCATTTGGAACTGCCAGCCGGAGTTGATATTGAAGTCAAGATGTAATATAAAGAAAAAAGATATGGCTGAAAGATTAACTCAATATGATGAAGATGGCCGATGGAGCGAGGCAGCCACAAGGCCAGTTACTGATCAAGAAAGCGAGATATTTATAAGGCTATATCGCGACGGTGAATCAAAACGGGGAGTAGCTGCTAGTATGGGCATATCTCTACAAGAGGTCACAATAGGATCTATCCGTCCTTTCTTGAATATGATTTACAGAGCAGCTCAAAACCTCAAAGCCTCAAAACATTCTGTTGAGGATTAAGCCTCAACAACAATCTTCGTGTGCTTGCAATTGAACTCAATCCTGTGTTAAAATTCTTTTTAGTGATGACCATTTCAAGTGGTTAATTAATAACTAGATATACATCAGTAGATCGTGCGTCGGAAATCGATACGACGATTGAAAGCGAAATACTGAGTGAGCGTTCCAGTAATGGGCCTCACTCTTTTTAATGGATTTTTTATGATAAACACTTTGCTTGGTATAAAAAAGAATATGACCAGTACATACGACTCCCGGGGCCGTCGGGTGGGCGCGACCATTTTGGAAATTGCTCCAAATCTGGTAACGCAAGTTAAAACTGTTGAGACCAAAGATGGCTATGACGGGGTTCAGTTAGGATACGGAACCAAGAAAAGTGTTAAAAAACCACAAATTGGACATGCCAAAGCGGCTGGTTTGGATGCTAAAATCCGCTGGTTTAGAGAAGTAAAAGCAGAAAATATGGAAGATATTAAACCTGGACAAAGTATCATTTTGGACCAGGTTTTTTCTATTGGAGATGTGGTAAAAGTAACCGGCACTTCAAAAGGAAAAGGTTTTCAGGGTGGAGTAAAACGCCACGGGTTTCATGGCGGACCAAAAACTCACGGCCAATCAGACAGGCACCGTGCCCCTGGTTCTATTGGCTCCGGTACCACTCCGGGCAGAGTTTTAAAAGGCAAGAAGATGGCCGGGCATATGGGAAATATTGGGGCCAGTGTGGCAAATCTGGAAGTGGTGGGAATTGATAAAACAAAAAGCCAGTTAGTAGTCAAAGGTGGAGTACCGGGGGCAGTTGGAGGATTACTGGTGATCACCAAACTAGGCCGGGTTAAGGGTTATACCCCACCTCCGGAGGAAAAGGTCGAGGAAGAAGAACAAGAGTCATCAGCTGTCAGCGATAAGCAAAGCTTGCCTTCTAACGAAGGTCAGACATCAGATAATACAGAAGAGCCAAAAGTTGAGGAAGTTAAAGTAGAACCAGCAGAAGGAGCAGAAGATGCCAGTTAGAAAAGTACCAAGCAAGAAAATAATAGTTTCAACGCGCCCCTCCTCTGGAGGTAAGAAAACTTCTCGAGTCGCTGTCGCTCCCTCGAAGAATATTGTTCGAGCGAAGTCGAGAGCTACATCTTTATCAGTTCCAGTTTACTCTTTAGCAGGTAATACTAGCGGAACAATAAGTTTACCTAAAGAAGTGTTTGGGGCCAAGGTTAATAAAACTTTGCTGGTGCAAGCAGTCAGAGTTTATTCTACTAACCAAAAAGTCCTGCCCGGTTCAACTAAAAGAAGAGGGGAAGTACATGGGACAACAGCTAAAGTATGGAAACAAAAAGGAACAGGCAGAGCCAGACATGGAGCAAGAACTGCTCCAATTTTTGTGGGTGGTGGTGTGGCTTTTGGCCCAAAACCCCGCAAAATTGAGCTGCATCTGCCACCGAAAATGAAAAAGGCGGCACTGATCTCTGCTTTGTCACAAAAGGCTGCGGACCAGCAAATTGTGGCCATATCAGATTTGGAAAAAGCTACCGGTAAAACAAAACAGATGGTGAAACTAATACTTAAGCTAAATACCAAAAGCGCTTTGGTGATAGCCGGTGCAAAATCAGATCTGGCCGCCCGAGCTACCAGAAATTTACCCGGCATCAACCTGCTGCCTTGTGATTTAGTCAACGCCTATGATGTGATCAAACACAATCTGTTAGTAATTGGCCAAGATGCCATTGATAAGTTGGGAAAAAGGACAAAGTAAATGATGGATATAGTTTTGGAAAGACCAATTATTACGGAAAAAAGTATGAAGCTGACAAAAGATGGCAGGTATACTTTTGCCGTGGCAAGTCATGCCAGTAAAAGCCAGATTGCCAAGGTAGTGGCGGATAAATTTCAGGTCAAAGTTTTATCAGTTAGGGTGATCAATATCAAAGGTAAAACCAAAGCGCAAAGGCAATTTAGAGGCGTTTTCCAAACCTCCAATATCAAAAAGGCCATTGTCCAGCTGGGTAAGGATCAGAAGATTGGTCTGTTTGAAGAAGAAGTTAAAAAAGAGGAGCCAACAGTCACCACAGTTGAAGGGGGACAAATTATTAAGCAAAAGAAAAGTTTGTTACATGGAACTAAAGTAAAAGTGGAAAAAATAACAGATGTGCCCGCACAAACCACCCAAAGAAAGGTGATCACAGGAAAATGAGCAAAGCTCGCGCAAAGGCACTAGTATGGCACTAAAAAATTATAAAGCATTTACACCAACTAGAAGATTTATGACAACTTTAGTCAGTCCGGAAAAGCTGACAGAGGTTAGTGGCACAAAAAGGCTGAAGGAAATTTTAAAAAAGCATGCCGGCAAAGGGAATAGCGGAAAAATTACTGTCAGGGGCCAGGGGGGAAGACACAAAAGATATTACCGGGTGATAGATTTTAAGCGGGATAAATTTGGGGTGGAAGGCGCAGTGGCGGTTTTGGAGTATGACCCAAACAGGACTTGTGACATTGCCTTGATCAAATATGTTGACGGTGAGTACCGCTATATTCTGGCCCCAACGGGACTGAAGGTTGGAGATAAAGTTATCTCCGGGGAAAAAGTGGAGATTAAGGTGGGTAATGCCATGAGGCTTGCCAACTTGCCAATTGGGACCATACTACACAATATTGAACTGAAACCTGGTTTTGGCGGGCAGATCGGCAGATCTGCCGGAGTGGGGATCCAGCTTTTGGCCAAAGAAGCAGAGATGGCCCACTTGAAAATGCCAAGCAACGAGATTAGAATGGTACCTTTGCGCTCGCTTGCCACAGTCGGAGCATTGGGAAATGAAGACTGGAGAAGTGTGGTGATTGGAAAAGCCGGCAGGTCTAGACACATGGGTATTAGACCAACAGTTCGAGGTGTGGCCCAGGATCCGGATTCACATCCACACGGTGGAGGTGAGGGCAGATCCGGCATAGGACGCAAAAAACCAATGACTGTTTATGGTAGGCCGGCTGTTGGTAAAACCAGGAATAAAAAGAAATGGACCAATAAGTATATTATTAAAAGGATAAATTAATGAGTAGATCTAGTAAAAAAGGGCCATATATTGATGAGAAATTACTTAAAAAAGTAATGAAACAAAAAGAGGAGGTAGCGAAAACCCCGATTAAAACCTGGGCCAGACGCTCTCAAATCCCGCCTGCTTTTGTGGGGCACAGTTTTTTGGTACACCAGGGTAAAAATTTTGTGACGGTTTTTGTTAGTGAATCTATGGTGGGACACCGCTTGGGAGAGTTTGCCCCCACCAGAACATTTAGAGGTCATGGTACTGTGGCAAAAAGGACACAGGAGAAAACATAATAATTTAAGACTTATGGAAATACGAATAATACAAAAATTTATTCATACCAGCCCCAGGAAACTGCGGTTGGTGGCAGATATGGTCCGTAAAATGCCACCGATCAGGGCTTTGGAAATTTTACGCTTTACCCCAAAATATGCCGCGAAAGATTTAAGTCTGGCTATAAAAACGGCGCTATCATCTGCCAAACAAAGTGGTTTGGATGAGGGCGTAGTTTTCTTTAAAGCGCTGGAGATAAACGGCGGGCCGGTGATGAAAAGATTTACTCCCGCATCCAAAGGCCGGGCGCTGCCATATAAAAAAAGAATGAGCCATATCAAGATAGTGCTAAGTGACGAAAGTCGCCAAGCTATGCTTAGTGATGAGGGAAAAGTGAAAAGTGATAGGTCAGAAAAAGTTGAACAGAAGGAGGAAAAATAAGGTGGGTCAGAAGATACATCCAATTGGGTTTAGGATGGGCATCAGTAGCACTTGGCAGTCACGTTGGTTTGCCACAGATAAAAAATATCAGCAATTTGTGGCGGAGGATTTAAAGATCAGGGAACTGTTGATGAAAAAGTTGCGGCCGGCCGGGGTGGCATCTGTGGAAATCGAAAGATCCATTAATAAACTGCGGGTGATTGTTTATGTGGGTAGGCCAGGTATTTTAATAGGCCGTGGTGGAGTGGGACTGACAGAACTTAAAAAGTATCTAATGGACAACCTCAAGGTGAAAGAAGACAATGCTTTGGAAATTGTGCCAAGGGAAGTAAAATCCGTGGACTTATCTGCATATCTGGTGGCACAGTCTATTGCCGAACAATTGGTCAAGCGGTTACCGGCGCGGCGAGTAATAAATCAATCTATTGACCGGGTGATGCGAGCCGGGGCAAAAGGGGTCAGGGTGATGTTGTCCGGTCGTATTGGCGGGGCGGAAATTGCCAGACGGGAAAGTAAGTCAACGGGCACTATGCCGCTGCATACTTTAAGAGCAGATATAGATTTTGCAGTTTATCCCGCTCTGACAAAATCAGGATATGTGGGGGTTAAAGTTTGGATAAATAAGGGAGAGGCAGAGATATAGTATGGCTTTACTTCAACCGAAAAGGACTAAATACAGAAAAATGTTTAAAGGTAAAAGGACCGGTATTGCTACCCGCGGCAATGTACTCTCTTTTGGACAATTTGGGTTGAAAGCAATGGAATCGGGATGGATTTCTAGCAGACAGCTGGAGGCAGCCCGTCGGGCTATGACCAATTATACCCAAAGAGGTGGGCGTATCTGGATCAGAATTTTTCCGGATAAACCAATTACCAAACATCCGGCCGAGTCCAGGATGGGATCCGGTAAAGGGGACGTTGAAGGTTATGTGGCAGTAATAAAACCGGGCCAGTTGATTTTTGAAATGAGTGCCGTGACCAAAGATGTGGCAGTGGAGGCCTTAAGACTGGCATCCCATAAATTGCCTTTGAGTACCAGATTCATTGAAAGGATACAAGGATAAATATGAAAAGACAACAATTGGCAGAGATTAAACAGTTAACAGTCAAAGAAATTTTGACCAAAGTTATAGTCAGCAAAAAAGAGTTGAGCAATCTTATTTTGGATAAAAATATGGATAAATTAAAAGACAAAAAGGTGCTTGCCAAAAAGAAAAAAGACATAGCCCAGATGTTGACTGTGGCCAGACAAAAACAATTATTGGAACAGTTAGAGTCTGTCATTGATGACAAGAAAGGGAGTAAAAAAATATGATTGGGAGAGTTGTGTCAACAAAAATGAAAAATACGGTGGCAGTGTTGGTAACCAGGACTGCCAAGCATCCGTTGTATAAAAAAACTTATGTCCAAACTAAAAAATACTTGGCAGATGATCAGATGGGGGTAAAACCGGGCGATATGGTGGAGATTATTAAAGTCAGGCCTATCTCGAAAAATAAGCATTGGCAAGTGACGAAAGTTATCGGTAGGAATTTGGAGGAAATAGTCAGTGAACAGTTGCAGGAAAAAGGTGCAGAGGAAATAGCTGAAGTTATGCCGGAGGAAAAAGTGGCAGTAGCTAGTAGTAAGGTAGCTGGGGAAGAAACAGAAAAAATGGAAAAACCAAAAAGAAGGAGTAGAAAAAATGTCAGTGCAGCATAGAACGATTTTAAAAGTAGCGGATAATTCCGGGGCCAAGGCCTTGTATGTGATACAGCCGCTTGGTGGAACAGGAAAACGCAAAGCTAGCTTGGGCCAGATTGTGGTGGGAGTGGTCCGGGGCGCCGATCCGAACGGACAGGTGAAAAACAAGGAAATTGTCAGGATTGTGATTGTTCGGACCAGGAAAGAAGCCAGGCGTGATGACGGATCATATGTCAAGTTTGATGATAACGCCGGGGTAGTGATAGATAAAGATGGTAATTTGCGGGCGACCCGTATTTTTGGTCCAATTGCCAGAGAAGTAAGAGATGCGGGTTTTAGCAAGATTGTCTCACTCGCACCGGAGGTTTGGTGAGTATGAATAAAATTAAAAAAGGAGATAATGTGCAAATATTGTTGGGTAAAGATCGCGGGAAGGCCGGGACGGTCGAGCGCGTTTTACTAAAAAATGGCAGGGCTGTTATTTTAGGCCTGAATGTTTTTAAAAGACATGTTAAAAAACAAGGTGAGTTGGAGGGAGGAACTATAGATTTATCTAAGTCAATTAATATGTCCAATTTAGCCATAATTTGCCCCAGCTGCAAAAAAGTTAGCAGAGTGGGTTTTAAGATTGAAGGCCAGGAGAAATTTAGATTCTGCAAAAAGTGCAAAAAGGAGATCAAATGAACAGGTTAAAAGATAAATATACAAATGAAGTGCAGGCGAAGTTGGGTGAGGAATACGGCATCAAGAACAGATATGCTCTGCCAAAAGTTGAAAAGATAGTTGTCAGTGTTGGTTTGGGGGAAGCCAAAGACGACCAGGGAGTTTTAGAAAAGGTGACGCAGTATTTTACGGCCATTTCCGGGCAAAAACCGGTGACAACTTATGCTAAAAAATCTATTTCCTCATTTAAAGTGACTAAGGGTCAGCCGGTAGGTGTGATGGTGACTTTAAGAGGAGGGAAAATGTATGCTTTCCTGGATAAGCTGATCAATATTGTTTTACCAAAAGTGCGTGATTTTAAGGGTATCTCCGAGGCAGCCTTTGACAGTATGGGTAATTTAAATTTAGGAATTCGTGAGCAGATTATTTTTCCGGAAGTAGACTACAAAACCGTAGATAAAACCCGCGGTTTAGGAGTCACGATTGTGACTACATCAACTGATAGAAAGCAAGGTAAAAAGCTACTGGAACTTTTGGGTATACCGTTCAGGAGTTAATTTATGGCAAAAGTAAGCAATATCGTTAAACATAAATTTAAATATGAAGTTCAAAAAAGAAACCGCTGTATGCGTTGCGGTAGGCCTCGCGCATACATTCGCAAGTTTGGTTTATGTAGACTGTGTTTTAGAGATTTGGCACATAAAGGGCAGTTGCCTGGTGTGAAGAAAGCGAGCTGGTAAGGACTATGGATAATATATCAGATACATTGATTAGAATTAAAAACGGTTATTTGGTCGGTAAACAAACAGTTAGTGTCAGGTATTCCAAACTGATCATGGCTGTATGTAAACTGCTGGTCGAAGAGGGGTATTTGTCAGGGTGTAAGCAAAAGCAAAATGAGATTGAGCTGGTCTTAAAATACAACAACCGCCAACCCTCACTGACAGATGTCAAAAGAATTTCCAAGCCGTCATTAAGGATTTATAAAGGAGCCAATGCTCTGCCGGTAGTTTTAAATGGCCTTGGTATTGCCATTATATCTACACCAAAAGGTGTGATAACAGGTAGAAAAGCCAGAGAGTTAAAAGTGGGAGGAGAAGTTTTGGCGGAGGTTTGGTAAAACTATGAGTAAAATTGGAGACTTACCTATTTTAATACTAGATGGCGTCACAGTTGAAGAAAATGGCGGTAGTTTAATAGTCAAAGGCCCGAAAGGACAGTTACAGATACTGGTAAACCCCAGCGTTAAATTAGAAATTAACGAGCACCAGATACTTGCTAAAAGAAAAAATAGCGAAAAGATCAGCGGGGCTTTGCAGGGGTTAGTGAGGAGTTTGATAGCAAATATGATCACCGGGGTAGTGCAGGGTTGGTCTAAAAATCTAGAGCTGATTGGTGTTGGATTTCGGGCCCAAACTGACGGTGGTAAATTAAATTTGGTGGTGGGATTTTCTCACCCGGTTGAAATTAGCGCGCCAGAGGGGATTAGGTTTGAAGTTACCGATAATACAAAAATTAAAGTCAGCGGTATTGATAAATATCTGGTCGGACAAATTGCAGCCAATATCAGAGCCATCAGACCGCCTGATGTTTATAAAGGCAAAGGCATTAGATATGAAGGCGAGTATGTCCGTAAGAAAGCCGGAAAGGCCGGTAAAGTTGGGCCGGGAGCAGTTAAATAATTATGGAAAAAAAGTCCAGAGTAAGAAAACATCAAAAGATTAGAAGAACAGTTGTTGGGAGAGCTGATCGCCCAAGATTATCAGTGTTTAGATCCCTGGCACACATCCATGCGCAGATTATCGATGACGGGGCGGGTAAAACTTTAGTGGCACACTCTGACCGTCAGCTAAAAGGCACGAAAAAAGAAAAAGCTTATGAAGTAGGTAAAAAGATTGCCGAAAAAGCCTTGAAGGCAAAAATCAGGGAAGTTGTTTTTGACAGAGGCGGCTTTTTGTATCATGGTAGAATAGCCCAACTGGCCCGTGGAGCCAGAGAAGGAGGGTTAAAATTCTAATGCGGCAAAATTATATGAGTACTAACAACAGTCCGGTCACAGAATCAGAGTTTTACGAGAAAGTCGTTCAGGTCAACCGTGTTTCAAAAAAGACCAAAGGTGGAGATAAAAGGTCTTTGTCTGTGATTGTGGTGGTTGGGGATAGGAATGGCAAAGTTGGGGTGGGTCTTGGTAAAGCCAAAGATGTGCAACTGGCTGTCCAAAAAGCTACCACTTATGCCAAAAAACATCTGATTGAGGTGCCGCTTAAAGGTAGGACCATTCCCCATCGAATACTGATAAAAGTTGGGGCAGCCCGAGTACTATTGAAACCTGCACCAGAGGGGACAGGGGTGAGGGCAGGTGGAGCGGTTCGGGTGGTGGTGGAGGCAGCCGGTGTGCACGATGTTGTTTCTAAAATATTGGGTACCAAAAACCAGGCCTCCAATGTTTATGCCACACTCCAAGCCTTAAAAAAACTTCGAAAAATTAAAGCAACTGGCCAGAAGGGATCACAATGAAACTAGATCGATTACCTAAACTGAAACAAATTTCTAAAAAAAGAATTGGGCGGGGACTTGGTTCCGGTAAGGGTAAAACTGCTGGTAAAGGCACAAAAGGTCAAAATGCACGCGGTAAAATGCGGTTGGGTTTTGTAGGAGGGGGACTGCCTCTTTACAGAAAACTGCCTTTGGTTCGAGGTAAAGGAAATCCCGGAACTCGTGGGAAACTATTTGGAGTGAATCTGTCCTCTTTGTCAAATATAAAATCCGGTACAGTTATTGACGTGGAGTTTTTACTTGCAAATAGAGTAATTAATAAAAAAGACGCCCAGAATGGGGTTAAAATATTAGGAACCGGAGAAATAAAATTTCCTGTTATCGTCAAGCTGCCCGTGTCGGAGAGCGCTCGTAAAAAGATAGAGAGGGCTAAAGGGAGGGTGATGTAGTGGATAGTATTATTGCCCCAATTATTAATGCTTTTAAAATTGCCGAGTTGCGGCGCAAAATTATTATTACCGCTGTCTTGATTATAATTTTTAGAATTATTGCCCATATACCTGTTGGCGGAGTTGACCTCCAACAACTGCAAGCGCTTTTTGCCGGTAATCAATTCCTGGGGCTTTTGGATATTTTTTCCGGAGGTACGCTGGCGAATTTTTCCATAATATCTCTGGGACTTAACCCCTATATTAATGCCTCAATTATATTGCAGCTTTTAACCATGATTTTTCCTAAACTGGAAGCTTTATCAAAAGAGGGAGAAATTGGCAGGCAAATTATTAACCAGTATACAAGATATCTCACAGTACCCTTAGCTGTGGTCCAATCTATCGGGATGTTTGTGCTGCTCAAAAATCAGGGGGTTTTATCTGCCGTCACGCCCATCCAGATCGCGGCTATTGTGGTGGGTATGACAGCCGGGACTGTCTTTTTGATGTGGCTGGGGGAGCTGATTACAGAATACGGAATCGGTAACGGCATATCGCTGTTGATTTTTGCCGGAATCGTGGCTCGTTTACCGGTAGTTTTAACCCAGACTGTTTCTATAGTTGACCAGACACAAATCCTTAATTTTCTGATGTTTGCAGCCTTGGCTATTTTAGTTATAGCCGGTGTGGTCTTTGTGAACGAAGGCAGAAGACAAATTCCCATTCAGTATGCCAGACGCTTTAGCGGCGGTAAAGAGACGGGCGGGATGAAGACCTACTTGCCTTTGAGGGTTAATCAGGCGGGAGTGATACCAATAATTTTTGCTGTATCTTTGGTTTTAATACCGTCATTTCTGGGTGGATACTTGGCCCAGTTACCGCAAGCCCAGCTGGCCTTTGTCGGTAGGTTTTTAAATACAAATTTTCAACCGCGAAGCCTGATTTATAACCTGGTTTATTTTCTATTGGTGGTTGGCTTTACTTATTTTTATACCGCCGTTATTTTTAATCCCACCAAAATTGCAGATGAGCTTAAAAAATACGGCGGTTTTATTCCGGGAATAAGACCCGGCACTGCCACCTCCTCCTACCTTAATTTTATCCTGGTGAGGATTACTTTAGTGGGGGCGGTATTTTTGGGTCTAATTGCCATACTGCCCTCCATTGCCTCACAAATTACCGGTGTGACAACTTTGGTGTTGGGAGGTACGGGGCTTTTGATTGTGGTATCGGTAATTATGGATACGGCTAAACAGTTTGAAAGTAAGCTGATTGAACGAAGTTATAATGTGTTTTTGAGAAGAGGTGAATCATGAAGATTTTGTTTGTCGGTCCTCAAGGAGCAGGTAAATCTACGCAAGCCAGACTTTTATCCGAATTTTTAAATATTCCCAGTATTAGTACCGGTGATATCTTTCGGGAGTTGTCTGTCGGAGAAAGTACACTTGGAAAAAGGGTCAAGGAAATTATGGCCAGCGGTAATTTGGTGGATGATAAAACTACTTCTAGGATTGTGGAAGAAAGATTACAGAAGCCGGACTGCCAAAACGGGTTTATTTTTGACGGTTACCCCAGGACTATCAAGCAGATTGAGTATTTTGATCCGGGTTTTGATCAGGTTTTGTATTTAAAATTTGATGACGAACAGGCCAAAAAAAGGCTTTTGGTAAGATCCAGGGCAGATGATACACCACAGCTGATTGACGAGCGTCTGAAAATTTATCACGAGTTGACAGATCCGATTCTGGATTATTACCGGCATAAAGGGACACTTTTTGAAGTAGACGCCCAGGGTAGTGTTGATGATGTGGAAGAGAGGATCAGTAAGGTATTAAATGGTCAAGCTGCGAACTAATAGTGAGCTTAAGTTAATAAGAAAAAGTGGCTTGATTAGCGCTTTGGCGCTTAAAAAAGTGATTGGTAGTATCCGGCCTGGTATTACGACACTGGAGCTTGATAAAATAGCAGAGGCGCAGGTCAGGAAGTTGGGGGGAGAGCCGGCGTTTAGATCTGTACCGGGATATAGTTGGACCACTTGTATCACGATAAATGAACAAGTTGTCCATGGCATACCAACCAACAGGAGAATACTGAAAGGAGATTTGGTTAGTGTAGACTTGGGGGCAATTTACCAGGGTTGGTATTCTGATACGGCTTGGTCTGTATTGGTTGATGGCAATGTTGAATCTAAAAAATTTGTTAGGGTGGGGGAGGAAGCTTTGTGGGAGGGAATAAAACAGGCAGTTGTCGGGCATACAATCGGGGATATATCTGCGGCAATACAGGAAAAAGTTGAAGGCGGTGGATATTCGGTAGTCAAAAGCCTGGTAGGACATGGGGTGGGACAAAAACTGCACGAGGATCCGCAAATACCTGGTTTTGGTGTGAAAGGGCAGGGTTTGGTTTTACAAAAAAACATGACCCTGGCAATTGAGGTGATCTATACAAAGGGGTCTGGGGAGGTAGTTTTGGATTCGGACGGGTGGACTATTTCCTCCCAAGACAGGTCTTTAGGGGGGCTTTTTGAAATGACTGTGGTGGCGGGAGAGAAAAAAGGAGAAGTGTTAACGGATTGGAGAAAAGTATAGGCAGCATCTTATAATGGGTTGACGCGACAGGCTCAATTTGCTACAATCTGACAGCTTAAATTTTATGGATAATACGATTGAAGTAGAAGGAACAATAACAGAGGTCTTGCCCAACACTTTGTTTAGGGTGGTAATTGATAGCAGTCCGGAAATTGCAGAGCTGATGGGAAGGATTATTTTGTGTCATATATCAGGCAAAATGAGGATGCATTATATAAAATTAATGGTTGGGGATAGAGTTAAAATTGAAATGAGTCCGAAGTATGATTTGGATAAGGGCAGGATTACGTTTAGATTAAAATAAGGAAAAATATGAAAGTACAAGCGTCAATAAAAACAAGATGTAAATTTTGCAAAGTAGTTAAGCGCGAAGGTGTGTTGTACGTCATCTGTACACATGACCCGAGACACAAGCAGAGACAGGGCTAAATATGGCAAGAATTGCAGGAGTAGATTTACCGGCAGGAAAAAGAGTAGATATTGGTCTGACCTATATATATGGTATAGGCAGATCAAACGTGGTGGGGATTATCAAAGAAACCGGAGTAGATGCTGCCAAGAAAGTTATGGATTTAACAGAAGAGGAAATTAATAAACTGCAAAAAGCTATAGAAAAAATTAAAGTGGAGGGAGATTTGCGAAGAGATGTCGAAGGGGATATCAAAAGACTGGAAGAAATCGGCAGTTACCGGGGACTCCGCCACCGCAAAGGTTTACCGACCAGAGGTCAAAGAACAAGATCTAATGCCAGAACCAGACGCGGTAAGAGAAAAACAGTTGGAGCAATTAATAAAGAAGTTGTGGCAAAGGCGCCGGGTCCGGAAAGTAAATAATGCCAAAGCGAAAGATAAAGACCAGTAAAAAGACAGTTAAAAATATTACGACCGGCAGGTTGTATGTGACTGCTACTTTTAATAACACTCTAGTGACATTAACAGACCTGCATGGTAATACCCTGCTGTGGGGTTCTGCAGGGGCTTCCGGTTTTAAAGGAGCCAGAAAAGCGACCCCTTTTGCCGGCATCACCGCGGTGGAAAATGTGGCCCAAAAAGCCAAAGGTATGGGGATGAGTAGTTGTGAAGTTTATATCAAAGGCCCTGGGCCCGGCCGTGACGCCGCTATTAAAGCCTTAAGGGGAGCGGGAGTCAATATCACCATGATCGCGGATGTGACCCCGATGCCCCATAACGGTCCCAGACAGAAAAAAAGGAGAAGAGTATAATGGCTCGTTATACCGGACCAAAAAGAAGATTATCAAGACGGGAAGGCATACCTTTGTTTGCTAAAGATGCCAAGATGATGGAAAGAAAAGGGGCCATCCCTCCCGGTCAGCATGGCTTGGGTAGAAGAAGGAGATTTTCCGAATATGGCTTGCAGCTGCGGGCCAAGCAAAAAGCTAAACGCATGTATGGTATTTTAGAAAAACAATTTAGACGATATTTTGACAGGGCCAGCCGGGTTAAAGGTTCAACCGGTTTGACCCTACTGCAGCTTTTGGAAACGAGACTAGATAATACGGTTTACCGCCTTGGGTTTACCAAAAGTCGAATGGAGTCCAGACAGTTTGTTAGTCACGGGCATATTAGCGTTGACGGTAAAAAAGTTAACATTCCGTCGTATCAGCTTAAGGTGGGTGAAACTATTGCATTATCTCCTCAAATAGTGGATAATATACAGGTTAAAAAACACCTGGAGGAGCAGTTAACCTTACCTGCATGGCTTGATAAAAAGGCCACTGTTGGTAAGGTTTTACGTTTACCTGACAGGGATGAGATGGAACAATTAATTGACGAGCAATTGATTGTGGAATGGTATAGCCGCTAATTATGTTTAAATTAATTATTGAAGTTGAAAAAGATAATTTTGCCAAACTGGCACTGGAACCTTTAGAGGTAGGTTTTGGTCATACCATTGGCAATAGCATCAGGCGGATCTTGTTGTCTTCATTGGAGGGTTCTGCTATTACTTCGGTCAAAATAGACGGTGTGGCGCACCAGTTTTCTACCATTGAGGGCATCTCCGAGGATGTGATTGAAATCATCCTTAATATTAAAAAGGTTAGAGTGAAAGTTGCAGGGGACAAACCTGTTAAGTTGACCTTGAAAGTCAGCGGTAAAAGATCTGTTAAAGCAGGTGATATTGAGATAGAGGGTGACGGAGAAATTATTAACAAAGATGCGCGCATTGCCACTTTAAATGACCCTAAAGCCAAACTTAATATAGAAATGGTGGCCGAACGCGGCAAAGGTTATTCAAAAGCCGAGGAAAGAAAGACTGATGAAATCGGATCTATGGCAATTGATGCCCTGTTCTCTCCAATACTGGCAGTAAATTATAACGTTGAACCTACCCGAGTTGGGCGAAGGACAGATTTTGATAAATTAATTTTAGATGTGACAACCGATGGCACCATCACACCGCAGGAAGCGGTAGAAGAGGCAGCTAGGATTTTAGCTGCCACCTTTAAACAAATTTATGAGCCGGCCATTGTTGAAGAAAGCAGTGAAGAACAGGATAAAGCGATATCCGATGAAACGTTGAAGCTGACGGTTGATGAACTGGATTTACCGGTTAGAATCACCAATGCCTTGAGGGCAATTGAAGTAAATACGGTGGAAGATTTAATTAATATCTCCAGGCAACAGCTGCTAAAAGCCAAAAATTTAGGGGCCAAATCCTTGAGCCTGATTTCCGAAAAGCTGGTTGAGAGGGGGCTTAATTTGCGTGAGGCATAGAGTTTATGGCAGACACCTTGGTAGAGATAAAGACGAAAGAGCTGCGCTGTTTAAAGCTCTAGTGCAGTCACTTTTTGTGATGGAATCTATTGAAACCACCCAGGCAAAGGCCAAGTCAATTAAAGGTTTGGTTGATAAATTGATAAATCAGGCAAAATCCCCTGCTACTAGAAGACTTATACATCAGTTTATTGTTAGCAAAGAGATTTCCGGAAAACTGATTAAAGATATTGCCCCCCGTTTTAAAGATAGAAACAGTGGCTATACCTCAATTGTCAAGGTGGGCAGAAGAGCGGGGGACGGGGCAGATATGGTCAGGATGAGTTTAATTGGACTACGTAAGGAAGTGGTAAGTAGCAAGAAACAAGTACCAAGTAAACTTCGTAAATCTTCCCTGAGCAAGCGAAGCGCGTTGAAGGGTAATAAATAAATGAGTACTAATGTTTTATCAATAAAAAATGTTAAAAGGGAGCGTCACAGCATTGATGCCAAGGATAAAGTTTTAGGCAGGTTGGCTGTTGAGGTGGCAAGTAAGTTAACCGGTAAGGGTAAGGTAAACTACGTGCCATATCTCGATAATGGCGATTTTGTAGTAGTTACAAATGCCAGGTATGTTACAGTGACCGGCAAAAAAATGCAGCAAAAAAATTATTACAGACATTCCGGATACCCCGGAGGGTTAAAGGTAGAAAATTTTGAAAAACTGATAGAACGCCGCCCCGATGAAGTGATCAGACATGCAGTTTGGGGAATGATGCCAAAGACAAAACTGGGTAAAGCGATGATTAAAAGGTTAGAAATATCTGCAACTGTAGAGGGAGCAAAATAAATGGCGAAAGAAATTGTAAACAAAAAAACCAATATACTGGCTGCTGCTGTGGGTAGAAGAAAAGAGGCAGTAGCCAGAGTCCGACTTATTAAAGGCCTTAAAGAAGTGACTATTAACAACCAGCCTTACACGCAGTATTTTGTATCACTGATTAACCAAAAAGAGATACTTAAACCATTTGAAATTACCAAAACCGCAAATATATATGGGGCCACTGTGCTGGTAAAAGGCGGAGGATTGCCTGCCCAACTGGGTGCTACAATCCATGGCTTGAGTAGAGTTTTGGCAAAGGTAGATCCCCCAAAGTACCGTAAAAGTTTAAAAGATGCCGGCCTGTTAACTCGTGACCCCAGAGCCAAAGAGAGAAGAAAATATGGTTTAGCCGGCAAAGCCCGGGCGAAGAAGCAGTCACCTAAGAGGTAATTATCTTATAGTTTGACATATTGACTACTTGTGTTATACTATTAAAGTTATGTTAAGAAACAGTAACAACTTTTGGTTTCATTTCTATCCTCTCAAAGAGGAGGTTGTTGCTGTGGTGGCTAAAGTTGCCTAACAGTTAATACAAGTAGAACTTGTATAGTAAACCTCCTCAACAGGGAGGTTTTTTTGTGGAAAAAAATATGAAAACAGTCGGGATAATAGGAGGATTAGGTCCAGAAACAACAAATAAATTTTGTCTGGAAGTAATTAACTTTTGTTTAAAAAACAATAAAAATCAAAGACCGCCAATGTTAGTTTGGAATGTTCCTATGCCTGTTAAGGTAGAAAGAGACTTAATTACAAAAAACATTGGAAAGGAAAAGTTTTTACCTTTTCTAATAAATGCTGCAAAAATATTAGAAAAAGCTGGGGCTGACTTCTTGGTTATTCCTTGTAATACAGTACATATTTTCATTGATGAAATAAAAAGTGCAGTAAATATTCCCGTGCTAAGTATTATTGATGAAACTTTATCAGTGATTAAAGATCAAAGAATTTCTCATATTGGGCTTTTGGCAACTTCGACAACTATTAACAATAATTTATTTGATGATAAGTTGAAATTTCTTGGAATAGAACAGATTACTCCAAGCGCTAGAGACCAATCTAAATTAGATAAAATAATCCATAATCTTGTGGTTGGGAAAGGAAATATTAAGGATGAAGGCAAGGTAGATAGAATTATTAGCAATATCAAGAGATTAGGAGTTAAAAACATTATTTTAGCATGTACAGATTTACAGCTAATTGTAAAAAATAGACCCGACGTACGAATACTTGATACTATGCAAATTTTAGCAGGTGCGACTGCAGAAGAAATCTTGAGAAGATGAATGAATGGAGTTCGCTGCTGATTTGGGCTCCATGTTAAAATATATAAATGAGTAAAATTGCAGATCTACAGGCTTTAAAAAGGCAGATGCAGGAGGATAAGAATTTGCCTTTGAGAAATGGGGCGACCCAGCTGGTTTTTGGTGAGGGTAATCCTGACAGCCAAATTTATTTTTTAGGGGAAGCTCCCGGTTATTGGGAAGACCAAAAAGGTAGGCCATTTGTGGGGGTTGCCGGGAAGCTTTTGGATGAGCTGATTGAAAGTATTGGTTTAAAAAGGGCAGAGGTGTATATCTCAAATGTAGTGAGATTTCGCCCACCGGAAAACAGGGATCCTAGCCCTGAAGAAATAGCATCTTTTCAACCATATGTTGATAAGGAAATAAAAATTATAAACCCAAAAATTATTGTCACATTAGGCAGGTTTTCCATGAATAAGTTTTTACCTGATGCCAGGATTTCTAAAGTCCATGGACAGGTTAAAAAAATTACT
>Ga0209515_10002789_pt1 | contig 26104 bp, 21 predicted proteins | sample Subgroupgradi54m_FD_187454 | JGI IMG/M metagenome (GOLD analysis project Ga0209515, IMG submission 187454) | Subsurface groundwater microbial communities from S. Glens Falls, New York, USA - GMW60B uncontaminated upgradient, 5.4 m (SPAdes)... ... | reverse complement strand
CCACCCACCTACCTACAGATCAGCATTACCTGATAGCGTGCTTCCCGCGTGGGCTGATAAGCAAGCACATGGCCTCGGCCTACGCTGAGATCAGATACACCCCCCTCACCCTCTTTCGAATATGGAGGTCGCCATGAAAACGCTACGATTAATGCAATGTCTGCTCGTGACCCACTATGTCGTTCCCTTGGGCCAGGGTGGGCGCGCTTCTTCCACACGTTCTAGCGCACCCGAGATCGACCGGTCATACCCCTCGATCAGCGCGCTGGATAAAAACCTGATGCTGTTGCCCGGTCTGTTCACGCTGTTCAGCAAAATGCGCCGAGGTGAATCATGAGAACGAAATTTTCAGGACCCGAGCTGCAGCGCCGCGCTCCCGAGCCAGCGCCTTCCAGCACCACGCCCGATCTCGATCTTTGTCTCAGCATCGGCACGCTTAGCATCAGTGCCACGGCACAGGAATCAAATCGGCCGCGCTCCGGTGAATCTAGCCGCGACACCCAACAGTCGCGCCATCAAAGTCCGATACCGCCTGATCATATCGACCGCCGCAACCACCCCCGGCCCGCAGGATGCCGAAGAATGTCTCGCCTCCCAGGGCGCTATTGGGGATACGTCAGTGGATATGTTTTATGCGCGCGCCGGCACGCCGTCTGGGCAGAAATTGCCGGCAGATGAAACAATAATCGGTCGTTGCGGCATCGCGTTTTTCGCCACCACCAAACACTTCAGCCACGGCACGCGGTATATATTTCTATTGGCGCGCGCGTCCTCCATGCGTAAAATGTGGGGCATGAAGCTCGCCAAATCGAATCGCTTTTTACACCCGTCCAAACAGGCCGCCACGGGCCTGTGGGTGTCGGCCAAAACCTCTTCCGCCGTTGAGGGCATCCGCCAGCCTTTTTCTCGCGGGGCTAAGCATGAAGAATTTGCGAGCGAACGCGCCTTTACTGATTATTGGAAGCAGCGCGTTTCCAAGTCCGCTCGATAACGTACAAGAACATTTCAGCAAGCGGCGCATAGTTCCGGCCAAGCGCCGCGTGAATTCCTGCAATGTACTTACCCTTGCCCGCCCCCTCCAGAGGTGAAAAATCCAGCGGTGGCAACCCAGCCTGCAAACCCATCAGCATCGCCAATAGTCGCGCCATCCGCCCATTGCCATCCCGAAACGGGTGAATCAGAATCAGCTCTGCATGCACCGTAGCAAGCGCGACAGCAACCGCCGCATTCGAGGCCGGCCTGCACGGGGTAAATTGCGCAAGCGGCCCCCGCTCCAGCTCAACCATCAAATCCGGCACGCGCGCCGCATTGGCAAACTGAAAGCCGCCCTTGCCCATATTCACATTGCGGTACTCACCCGCCCAGGCATAAACAGGCCCCAGCCACAGACGATGCAAACGACACATATCCTCGGCTGTAAAACGGTAGTCGTCAGAATAAAACTCCACCGCCTGCTGCTGCGCAAACAATAGCGCCTGCGATTCCGCGAGCTTCATGTCGCCCACGCGCGTGATGCCCAAGCGGTTGCGCAACACCCGGTTGCGCGAACGCGGCTCGAACTCAGCTTGAAGACCCGTTGCGTCGTAGCGAGTTACCAAAGCAAGAATCCCTCATCGATATATTGCTTGCACGGAAACTGCGAAACACAACCATGCCGGCCGGTTGACGCTACCAAGAAGTTATGCGGCTTTGGCACCGATTACCCCTCCCATGTACTTCCTCAAAGGGGGGGTTTGGTGCCTTTTGGATTTATATCTGTTGCAACAATTGATCTCTATTTACTTGCAAAAAAGTTACCAAATCAAAATAGACGAGAATTTTCCCTATTGGGAAGCGTTTCAAGAGTCGATCCCGAATTGCTACAGCATCTGGGTTGACAATTACAATTGTTGGACTCGCTGAGCGTATAGCTAAAACGGTTCGAAGAACAGAGGAAAAATAAAGATCTGCTACCGGAAAAGAATAGCCCACAAACACAAGGGCCTTGGCTTGGCGCATTTGCTTTTCCATTTCCGCCCAGATTTGTTGTACTTGTGGCGACTGATCTAAATAGCCCGAACCGTCAACATCCATAGCTAAGGGTTCTTCAGACGAATTCGCCGTTTGAACAAACTTTAAATGTGTGGGGGCAACAATTACGGGGTGAGTCGGCTGTTCTGAAACCAAAATACTTCTTTCCTGCTCATTCGGCGCGGCCCAATTTACGGAGCCGTGTGGCTTAAGAACCGGGATGCCTTTCCCATGACTATGAATACCTTCGTAATACCATGCCCGGTTTATAGGTAATGATTTTTCAAAGATAGTGTCATAGTTAAAAGATACGACTGCATCTCGGCTTCTTACATGCTGCCTTAACAAATCTCGATATGTAGCTCGTGTTTTTACATTTGGCTCAAAGCGCCCAAAAACTGCGGACATTTCACTAACCAAGGCATCCCAGACCCCTTCAGCATATGTTCTCAACTGTGGTGTTGTTGCTGGAGCACGAACGCGCTCACTGACAAAGGTGAATACCTCTTCGACGTCAATACCGCTTAAGAGGGCCCAGCGATTAGCAGGCTTTAATCGTGAAGGGACTTTTCGATAGCCAAGAAAATAACGAAAGAGAAAAGACTCTATGATCTTCCGATGCTGCTTTTTGGAGCAGAAACGTAAGAAGGTCGGCCAGAAGGTTGTTTGTGTTGGGGTTGGAACTCGTCCCGTGCCCTGAACTTGCGCATACGCGCCAGCGCCTACGGATGCTCCGGCACCTAGTATGAAAAGAATCTTCCGGCCTTGTTGTGCCACGTTTTGGTATTCGCTACCTATTTAGACATCTATATTCCGAGCCACCATAGCATTCGTTTCAATAAACGCCCGACGCGGCTCAACGTCATCTCCCATCAAGGTCGTGAAAATCTGATCCGCCGCGATGGCGTCTTCGATCTGCACGCGCAGCAGGCGGCGCACGCTGGCGTCGAGGGTGGTTTCCCAGAGTTGTTCGGGGTTCATTTCGCCCAGGCCTTTATAGCGTTGCTTGGTGAGGTTGCGTTCGGCGTCGGCCATCAGCCATTGCATGGCGGCGCGGAAGTCGCTGACGGTGGCGCTGCGGTCGCCGCGTTGGATTTCGGCGCCGGCGCTGATCAAACCCTTGAAGGTGAGGGCGGCGGTGTGGAGGATTTGATAATCCGCACCGTGCACGAAGTCGGCGTCGATGATGCTGACCTTGACGTTGCCGTGGTGGCGGCGTTCGATGCGCAGTTGGTGTTTGTCGATCTTGTCGTTGAACTGGGCGCGCACGAACACGGTGTGATTGCCCATAGCGGCTGTGAGTTGTTGCGCGGAAAGCTCGGCGGCGGCGGCATCGTCCAGATTAAGCGCGGTGCCTTCCATGATGGCTTGCAGGGCGCGCGGGTCGATGATGCGTTCGAGCCGGTCGATGACGGCGCTGGCGAGCAGGTATTGCCGCGCCAATTCACCCAGGGCTTCGCCACCGATGGGGGCCGCACCGGCCTGTGTGACCAGCGTGGCACCGGTGAGCGCGAGCTTGAGCTGGTACTGCGCCATCTCGGTGTCGTCCTTGATGTAGCGCTCTTCCTTGCCGTGCTTGATTTTGTACAGCGGCGGCTGAGCGATGTAGATGTGGCCGCGCTCGACCAGTTGCGGCATCTGGCGATAGAACAGCGTGAGCAATAGCGTGCGGATGTGCGCGCCATCGACGTCGGCATCGGTCATGATGATGATGCGGTGATAGCGCAGCTTGTCGATGTTGAAATCGTCGGTGCCGATGCTGGTGCCCAGCGCGGTGATCAGCGTGGCAATTTGTTCGCTGGCGATCAGTTTGTCGAAGCGCGCTTTTTCAACGTTGAGCACCTTGCCGCGCAAGGGCAGGATGGCCTGGTATTTACGGTCGCGCCCCTGCTTGGCAGAGCCGCCGGCAGAATCGCCCTCGACGATGAAGATTTCGGCTTTGGCCGGATCTTTTTCCTGACAGTCCGCGAGTTTGCCGGGCAGGCCGACACCATCGAGAATCCCTTTGCGGCGCGTCATCTCGCGCGCCTTGCGGGCGGCTTCGCGGGCGCGCGCGGCTTCAACGATCTTGCCGCAAATGATCTTGGCGTCGGCGGGTTTTTCCAGCAGATAGGCTTCGAGCGTTTTGGCCACCGCTTCTTCCACGGCCGGGCGCACTTCACTGGAAACCAGTTTGTCTTTCGTTTGCGAACTGAATTTCGGCTCCGGCACTTTCACCGACAACACGCAGGCGAGACCTTCGCGCATATCGTCGCCGGTAGTGTCCACCTTGGCTTTTTTCGCCAGCTCGTGTTCTTCGATGTATTTGTTGATCACCCGCGTCATCGCTGCACGCAAGCCGGTCAGGTGGGTGCCACCATCACGTTGCGGAATGTTGTTGGTGTAGCAGAGCACGCTTTCGTTGTAGCTGTCGTTCCACTGAATCGCGATTTCCACCCCGACCGCGATACCACCCGCGTTCGATTCGCTCTCGACATAGAAAACGTTGGGGTGCAGAACGGTCTTGTTCTTGTTGATGTATTCGACAAAACCCTTGACGCCGCCCGCGAAAGCAAAATCCTCTTCCTTACTATTGCGCTGATCGATCAGCTTGATGCGCACACCGTTGTTCAGGAAGGAAAGTTCGCGCAAGCGCTTGGCGAGAATTTCGTAGTGATAATCGATATTGGTGAAAATTTCTTCATCGGGCAGAAAGTGCACTTCGGTGCCGCGTTTCTCGGTATCGCCGCTGATGCGCATCGGCGAAAGCTCGATGCCATTCCTTTGTTCCAGAATACGGTTCTGCACCACACCCTTGGCAAATTCGATTTGATGCACTTTGCCGTCGCGGCGCACCGTCAGGCGCAACCATTTCGACAACCCGTTCACGCACGACACGCCGACGCCGTGCAAGCCGCCCGACACCTTGTAGCTATTCTGGTTGAACTTGCCGCCCGCGTGCAATTCGGTCAGCGCAATTTCCGCCGCCGAACGCTTCGGTTCGTGCTTGTCATCCATCTTCACGTCGGTGGGGATGCCACGTCCGTTGTCGATCACGCTGATCGAATTGTCGGTGTGGATGGTGACGACGATTTCATTGCAGTGTCCGGCCAGCGCTTCGTCGATCGAGTTGTCAACCACCTCGAACACCAGATGATGCAACCCGGTACCGTCCGACGTGTCACCGATGTACATGCCGGGCCGCTTGCGCACCGCTTCCAGACCTTCAAGGATCTGGATCGACGATGCGCCGTAGTCACTGGCATCGCTTGCGGGTTTGTTTTCTGACGGGTTTGCGGCCGGGTTCTGCTCTGACATTTAATTTCTCAATCACTGATAACGACTTATCCTGTGTCTGTCATTCCCGCACTTGCGGGAATGACGACTTACTACTTTTTTCTGTAGTCTTATATCCGCATCGGCATGACAACGTATTTGAAACTACTGTCCTCACCTTCGGTCGGCAGTGAAATCAATGCGCTTGAATTGGCATCGCCGTACGAGAGTTGAATATTTTCGCAGCGCAGATTGTTCAACACATCCTGCAAATAGCTGACGTTGAAACCGATATCCAGCGCCTCGTGCGCGTAATCGACTTCCAGCTCTTCCTGCGCCTCTTCCTGGTCTGCATTCGTGGACGACAAGCGCATGGTGTTGTCGCCCAGCTGGCAACGCACACCCTTGAACTTATCGCTGGTCAGAATCGCCACGCGTTGCAGCGAGCGCAACAGGGCTTCTCGATTGATCAGGAAATTTTTCTGGTAGCCGCTCGGAATCACGCGCTGGTAGTCAGGGAATTTTCCCTCCACCAGCTTCGTCACCAGTTCGATATCCTGAAACGTAAAGCGCGCCTGATTGCTGGCGAGCTGGATCTGCACCGGGCTGTCGGATTCGTCGAGCAGACGCTGCAATTCGAGGATGGTCTTGCGCGGCAGAATCACTTCCTGCCTTGCATGTTCGCCTTCTGCCGTGACCGCGCTGTAGGCCAGACGATGGCCATCGGTAGCCACCGCGCGAATTTGTGTGCCCTCCACCACCAGCAGCAAGCCGTTCAGGTAATAGCGAATATCCTGCTGCGCCATGGCGATATGCACCATCTGCAGCAAATGCTTGAGTGTCTTTTGCGGCAGGCTCAGTGTCGTCACATAACTTTCCGGGACGCTGACCGTGGGGAAATCACTCGCATCCATGGTTTGCAGGTTGAATCGACTCTTGCCCGACTGCACGGTTAGTTTCTTGCTGTTCAACGCCAGACTGACCTCACCTTCGGGCATCGCTCTCAGAATATCGAGCAGTTTGCGCGCTGCCACCGTGGTGGCTTCCTTTTCCGAACCAGCCCCAATTTCGGCGCGGGTCGAGATTTGGATTTCGACATCGGTGCTGAGAAAGCTCAGCTGCGACCCATCCTTGCGAATCAGAATGTTGGCAAGGATCGGCAACGTGTGACGACGCTCGACAATCCCGGAAACGATTTGTAGCGGTTTCAGCAAGGCATCGCGATCTGTTTTCACCAATTGCATTTCTTATATCCTTATTTAAGAGTAGTAATTAAGGCCAGCCAATTTTCTGGATAACTCAATAAATCCCTTGTGCGTCAAGTACCTGGAACAAGCATAACCCTGGGGGCAAACACACGGTGATGTCCGGGAACATAGAACAACTTTACCTTTTTAATGCAAGGCACCGACTTATCCACAATCTGTGCACCACCCATCCAGTTCTTATACAGCGCGTGCAGACAGCAAAACAGCCAACCTAACCTTTCAGTGTTTGTTCCAGCACATGCAGGGCATGGTTCAATTCATTCTGCGCCTTGCGCAATTCCGTGATTTTACGCACAGCGTGCAACACTGTCGTATGGTCGCGACCGCCGAACAATTCACCGATTTCCGGCAGGCTCTTCTGCGTCAACTCCTTGGCCAGATACATGGCAATCTGGCGTGGTAATGCGATGTGGCTCGGACGCCGCTTTGAATACATATCGGCGACCTTGATTTTATAAAAATCAGCGACGGTTTTCTGGATATTATCTACCGAGATCTGGCCGCGATGCGCTGACAGCAGATCCTTGAGTGCTTCTTTGCAAACATCAATATTGAGTGATTTTTCGTGAAACTTGGCGAACGCCAGGATCTTGCGCAACGCCCCTTCCAGCTCACGCACATTCGAGCGTAACAACTTGGCAACAAAAAAAGCGATCTCTTCGGACAGCGGCGAACCTTCCTGTTCCGCCTTCTTGAGCAAAATCGCCACGCGCATTTCCAGCTCGGGCGGCTCGATCGCAACGGTCAAGCCGGAAGCGAAGCGCGATACTAGTCGGTCATCAATCCCGGACAATTCCTTGGGATAGGTATCGCAGGTGACGATGATCTGTTTCTTGGCCGCCACCAACGCCTCGAAGGCATAAAAGAACTCTTCCTGAGTGCGGTTCTTGCCCGAGAAAAACTGGATATCGTCGATCAGCAGCAGATCCAGTGAATGGTAATAGCGTTTGAATTCATCAAACGCCTTGCGCTGATAAGCGCGCACCACGTCGCTGACATATTGCTCGGCGTGGATGTAGCGTACCTTGGCGTTCGGCTTGCGCGCCAGCAAGGCATTGCCGACCGCGTGCGCCAGATGGGTCTTGCCCAGACCGACGCCGCCATACAAATAGAGCGGGTTATACGACGTGCCGGGATTGTCGGCCACCTGCATCGCCGCCGCGCGCGCCAGCTGATTGGCCTTGCCGGTGACGAAGGTATCGAAGGAGAGTTGCGGATTGAGGCGGGCCCGTTCCTGTTGCGGCAAGGCGTCCGACAGCAGCAAATCGGCCTCGGCCGTCGAAGACTCAAGCAGGGAAGGCAGGGCGGGCAAGAGCGCCGTCATGTCGATCCCGGGCGCGCCGTTGACTGGCGGCACCACACGTACCGCACCGGCAGACGGTTCTTGAGCGGGACGCGCGTCCAGTTCGAACACCAGTTCAACCGGACGTGCCCAGAAATCATTAGCCAACTCCTGAATCCGGCTAGCAAACTGGTTTTTTACCCAATCGAGCTTGAAACGGTTGGGCGCACCAATCCGCACCGGCAGGGTCGGTGCTGTGTCGGCCGAGGCATCGTCGGCAACGCGCACCGACAGCGGACGAATCCAGGCATTGAATTGTTGCGGGGTTAATTCCTGTTGCAGTTTTTCAGAACAGGCTTGCCAAAAAGGAGTGTCCACGGCTGGGCTCATGCAAAGTGATGTATCAGCAACAAGGCCATGGCGAGCTGAGCGGCGCAGGAACCCTGCGCAAAGGAATAATCCAGGCTCATCTCGACCCCCTCCGATCAAATCCAGCCAGCCGCACGGGCCGACCTGTTTATTGTTTGAACGATGCCTTGCCGCAATGTTTTGTTGATATGGACAGGGAGCGGTTGCAGCAACCGCCGCCGAGACATTCGCAGCCACGAAAAAACGATGACCGGCAGAAGGGAAAATCTGCTCACCAACGGATTGACGCGAAGCCGCATTTTACTCTGCCTGCGCCAAGTTATCCACAGAACGGGCAACAAGGCGCCATCGGCCCGACAATGGTTTATAGCGTTACGAGGCCCGCCCAGACAGGGTTTTCACCTTCGCACCGGAAACAAAAAAGATAAAAATATTTCCGTGCCGGAAAATCGAGCACAAAAACCAGCGCACCGGGGAACAGGAGGACAAGGTGTGGCGGGAGGTGCCCGCCGCATCTAAGTTCTTGACAGAAAATGGTATTTGCGCTCTAATGCCCGGCTTTTCCGTCGCCGCACCGGCGGGCGGACGAAACGAACAATCCAGACCCGCAAGTGTAAAGAAAGCACTCTCATGAAACGTACATACCAACCTTCCGTCGTGCGCCGCAAGCGTACCCATGGTTTTCTGGTGCGCATGCGCACCAAGGGCGGACGCGCCGTGATTCGCGCCCGTCGCGCCAAGGGCCGTCAGCGTCTGGCGGTTTAATCCAGCGGCGCAGAGGCCCACCGCAAACACCCGCCCCGAAGCGGGTGTTGCAGCAAAAGTAACGTGGGCCTTGCCGCACCGGCACTACAGACACAACGGGCAGCCGCTGCAAAAATACTCAGGCGGTGGCCGCATTTTCTCCCAGGATCGCGCGTCAGAAAGAGTGCCTTGATTCTGTTCTCCAGCCCCCCTCCGGGCGGACCGCAGCCTACCCGCCAGCCCAAGCTTCCTTCGATTTGTGAGGCCGAGGTGTTTGCCTTGACGCGCAAACAGCGGCCCTGCGCCAAAAGCACGCATTTCGTGCTCTACCTGATTTGCCCCGAGCCGCGTCCCGAAAATCCGGCCGATCCCGCGACCGTACACGCGCGCGCATCGCTAGGCTTGGTCATCGGCAAACATCAATTGCGCCGTGCACACCAGAGAAATCGGGTAAAGCGCGTAATCCGCGAAGCTTTTCGGCTGGAACAAGGGAATCTGGCGGCGCAACCCTGGATTGTGCGGCTGACGCGCAAGCCCCCCTGGGCCGACAAGGCCGCTGGCGAATTCAGGCATAATTGCCGCGCCGAGATTGTGTCCCTGCTGGCCGCTGCGCTGGAGCGGACCGCGCCATGAAAACCCTGCTGCTTGTCCTGATACGGTGTTATCGCGTGCTGATCAGCCCATGGCTGGGAAACCGCTGCCGTTTTTTCCCGAGCTGTTCGGAATATGCCAGCGAAGCCCTGCAACAACATGGGTTCTGGCGCGGCAGTGGTTTGGCGGTGCGCCGTATTCTGCGTTGTCATCCCTGGCATGCCGGTGGATACGATCCGGTGCCGTCGGCCACCTGTGCTTGTCATAGGCATACGGTAAAACCGGATGCAGTGGAACAAGAGATTCGATAAATCGTTTTTGTCTAGATAGAAAAGCTATGGATATTCGACGTACTGTGCTGTGGGTCATTTTTGGATTTTCCCTGATGATGCTGTGGCAAAACTGGCAATGGGCCAGTCATAAAGACGACGTGCGCAACCGCCCCACCTCGCAGCAAGCGAACACAACGGGTAACCCGGTGGTGCCCGGCGCGCCGGCGGCACTGCCCGGCGCCCCCGGCGGCAGTGCAAAAACCGAGCCGACCGCGACGGTGGCAGCGGCGCCACGCAGCGAAAAAATTCGTGTCAGCACCGATCTGCTGGAAATCGATATCGACACTCAGGGCGGTGCGTTGGTACGTGCCGAGCTGCTGCAACACAAGGAAGACAATGGCGGCAAAGGCAATATCGTCTTGTTCGACCAGAGCAGTGCGCGCACTTACGAAGCCCAGAGCGGGCTGATCGGCCCAGCGGGTAGCCCCAATCATCGCAGCCTTTATCGTGTGGTGGGCGGAGCGGCGGCCTCGGTCTATACATTACAGGCTGGCAAGGACACGCTGGAACTGGTGCTGGAAGCCGAGGGCGGCGGCCTCAAGGATCGCCTGACCTATACCTTCAAACGTCACAGCTATGCCATCGACGTGCGCCATGAAGTCACCAATCAACAAGCGCAAGCCGTGACTCCCGCACTCTATCTGCAACTGGTGCGTGACAGCAGCAAACCCAATGGTGAATCGAAGTTCTACAGCACCTATACCGGTCCGGCGCTTTACACGGAGAAAGATAAATTCCACAAGGTCAGTTTCGAAGAGATCGAAAAAGGCAAGGCCAAGGAAAACAAGAAGGTCGGGGCCAATGAGCCCAGCTGGGTGGGCATGGTGCAGCACTATTTCGTTTCGGCGTGGGTGCCGGAAGTGCAACGCTCGCGCGAAATCTATACCGAAAAAATCGATAACCTGTATCGCGCCGGTATCACCCAGAGCCTGGGCGAACTGGCACCGGGCGCCACCGTGAAAGCGGAGGCCAAACTGTATGTCGGCCCGCAGGATCAGGACGCCTTGTCGAAATTGGCCCCCGGTCTGGAACGGGTGGTCGATTATGGTTTGCTGTCTTTCCTGGCAGACCCGATTTTCATTCTGCTGCAATGGTTCTACAAAATCGTCGGCAACTGGGGCTGGGCTATCATTTTGCTCACCGTGTTGATCAAGCTGGCGTTTTATCCGCTGTCGGCGGCCGGTTACAAGTCGATGGCGCGCATGAAGAACGTCACGCCGCGTCTGCAAGCCTTGAAGGAGCGCTACAAGGATGACAAGGCAAAAATGCAGCAAGCGATGATGGATCTGTACCGCGAAGAAAAAATCAACCCGATGGGCGGCTGCCTGCCGATCCTGATCCAGATTCCGGTGTTCATCGCGCTCTACTGGGTGTTGCTCGCCAGTGTGGAAATGCGCGGCGCACCCTGGCTGGGCTGGATTCATGATCTGGCCGCGCCCGATCCGTTCTACATTCTTCCCATCGTCATGATGGCCAGCATGCTGTTGCAATTCAAACTCAACCCGACCCCGCCCGATCCGGTTCAGGCCAAGATGATGATGATCATGCCGCTGGTGTTCGGCGTGATGTTCTTCTTTTTCCCCGCCGGGTTGGTGCTGTACTGGGTGGTCAACAACATCCTGTCGATTGCGCAGCAGTGGCGTATCAACACACAGTTGGTCAAGGCTGGATTGAAGTAAGAGATGTAAAGCAACGACGGAGCAACCCCTAACCGCCAAGACGCCAAGAGCGCCAAGAAAAGAAAACTTGGCGCTCTTGGCGTCTTGGCGGTATTGCATTGTTTGTGGCTGAGGTTTCGACTTTCATGACAACACAGCATGACCCCATTTGCGCCATTGCCACCGCCGCCGGTCGCGGCGGGATTGGCGTGGTGCGGGTGTCCGGTAAAAATCTCGCGGCGATTGTCGAAGGCGTCTGCGGGCGGACGTTGCTCCCGCGGCACGCTTCTTTCTTGCCATTTCGCAATGCCGATGGCGGTGCCATTGACCACGGCATCGCGCTGTATTTTGAAGCTCCCCATTCCTACACCGGCGAACACGTGCTGGAGTTGCAGGGCCACGGCGGACCGGTGGTGTTGCAGTTATTGCTGGCGCGCTGCCTGGAGCTCGGACACGACATTGGCCTGCGCCTGGCGCAGCCGGGGGAATTCACGCGGCGGGCGTTTGATAACGACAAGCTCGACCTGGCGCAGGCCGAAGCGGTGGCCGATTTGATCGAAGCCTCGACCGAGGCGGCGGCGCGCAGCGCAGCGCGCTCATTGGAAGGGCAATTCTCGCAAGCGGTGCACGCGTTGGTCGAAAAGGTGATTCGCCTGCGCATGCTGGTCGAGGCGACGCTGGATTTTCCCGAAGAAGAAATCGATTTTCTGAAGGCCGCCGATGCCGATGGCCAGCTGCAAACCATTCAACATCAATTGCTGACTTTGCTCAATCAAGCCAAACAGGGCGCGCTGCTGCGCGACGGGCTGCGGGTGGTGCTGGTCGGTGCGCCGAACGTGGGCAAGTCGAGTTTGCTCAATGCATTGGCGGGTGCCGAGCTGGCGATTGTCACGCCGATCCCCGGCACCACGCGAGACAAGGTCGAGCAGACCATTCAGATCGAAGGCATTCCGCTGCACATCATCGACACCGCAGGTCTGCGTGATACGCACGACGAAGTGGAAAAAATCGGCATTGAGCGCACCTGGGATGCGGTGAGCAAGGCCGATGCGATTCTACATTTGCAGGAAAGCGAACAAGAGGCGGTCGCCTCCCTGCTGGTGCAGCAACTGCGTGCCCGCGCTGCGCCTGGCGTGCCCTGCATCAGCGTGTTCAACAAGATCGACCTGACGCAGCAAGCGCCGCGCAGCGAAAAAGAGGCGGTCTGGTTATCCGCCAAACAGCACCAAGGGATCGATCTTCTGCGCGCAAAACTACTTGAACTGGCGGGTTGGCACAGCAGCGGCGAATCGTTATTCCTCGCCCGCGAACGCCACCTGCACGCACTGCGCGCCGCCCAGGAACATTTGCACCAGGCCCGTCACCACGCCGCGCACAACGCCCAGGCACTCGACCTGTTTGCCGAAGAGTTGCGTCTGGCGCAGGAACAATTGAACAGCATCACCGGCGAATTTACCGCCGACGATTTGCTGGGCGAGATCTTCAGCCGGTTTTGCATCGGGAAGTGAGTGGATGGAAACCCCATAAATGTTGACAACATTCAAATCGGAGTTTCGTCATTCCCGCGCACGCGGGAATCCATTGAGGTGCTTGATTAACTTGGATTCCCGCGTGCGCGGGAATGACGCGCTTCGTGGTTAATGCCCTGCATAGCCATTCGACCCTGCGCCAAAATATCGGCGCTAAGTCGTTGGTTAAATCTGTTGTGCGCTATGGAAGTGTCAATAGGCATAAGCCAGGCAAGCCGTGTCCATAACACTTTTACGCTACGCTCTCACGCTCCTGATTGGCATCCTCGCTGCGCAAGCCGCGGTCTGGTTGCACAGCCCCCTCCCCTGGATGATCGGCCCGTTGGTTGCGATCTCACTCGGGCGTTTGCGCGGCTGGCCGCTGGCGGTGTTTCCCGGCGGGCGGCAGGCGGGACAGTGGATGGTTGGCACGACCTTGGGACTGTATTTCACCCCGCTCATCAACGCGCAATTGCTTCATTACAGTTGGGCGATCCTGCTCGGCACCGCCTACGCGCTTGCACTGGGCGTCGTGTGTGCGCTGCTGTTGCGGCGCTGGGCGCAGGTGGACTTTGTCACCGCGTTTTTTTCCACGGCCATCGGCGGCTCTTCCGAAATGTCGCTGCAAGCCGAGCGTCACGGCGCGCCCGGCTACAAGGTTGCCGCCGCGCATTCGGTGCGCCTGATGCTGGTGGTGATGATCCTTCCGTTCAGCTACCAATTTCTCGGCCTGCATGGGCTCGACCCTTATTTCCCCGCCGTGGTGCAGGTGCGCTATGGCGGCCTGCTCTGGCTGATCGCGGCGACCGTGCCGCTGGCGTTGTTGATGAAACGCTTGGGTGCCGCCAATGCCTGGGTGCTGGGGCCGCTGCTGGCCAGTCTGCTGCTCACTGCCAATGGTGTCGAGCTGACGGCGATGCCGCGCTGGGTCGTCAATGGCGGGCAATTACTGCTCGGCTGCACACTGGCGAGCCGTTTCTCGCCCGACTTTATCCATGAGGCGCGCCGCTTCCTGGGTGCCGTGATCCGTGTGGTCTTGTTGGCGTTGGCGGTGTCCGCCTTGTTTGGCTGGGCACTGGCGGCGCTGATGGGGGCACACCCCGCCACGCTGATCCTCGCAACCGCGCCCGGCGGCATTGCTGAAATGACTCTGACGGCTAAAGTACTGGAATTGGGCGTGCCGCTAGTTACCGCCTTCCACGTCACGCGGGCGGTGGCACTGATCCTATTGGTCGGACCGTTATGTCGTTATTTGTCGCCAAAATTCGCCAACTACGTATAAACCACAGTACGCCCGCCCCCTGAAGTATAAAAATCGTAACAAAACTAGTTTAATCGGGGGATTGGTGGCATACTTTCAGCCCACCCAAAAAATAAAAATAAAGCGATAGAAAGCCCGCTACTCAAAAACCACGCCCGTCGTGATTTTCGAATAGCCGGTTTAAAGATTTCTATCTCTATGGGTGTTTAACATGAATGCAATTCTTAAAAAAGGACTTCACTCTCCGCCGTATATCTCAAATCAAAAATTAATTGCCTGGGTCGAAGACATGGCAGCGCTGTGCCAGCCGGATCGCGTAGAGTGGTCCGACGGCAGCCCGTCGGAATTCGACCGCTTGTGCGAACAGATGGTGCAAGCCGGCACGATGAAGCGCCTCAACCCGGCACTGCGTCCGAATTCCTATCTCGCCTGTTCCGATCCGTCGGACGTGGCGCGGGTGGAAGACCGCACCTATATCTGTTCCGAAAACAAGGAAGACGCCGGCCCGACCAACAATTGGAAAGCCCCGGCAGAAATGCGCGCCGAGTTGCAACCGTTGTTCGATGGTTGCATGCGCGGCCGCACCATGTATGTGATCCCGTTCTCGATGGGCCCGCTGGGTTCGCCGATTGCGCATATCGGCGTGCAGTTGACCGACTCGCCCTACGTGGTCGTGAACATGAAAATCATGACGCGCATGGGCCGGCCGGTGTATGACGTGCTGGGCGCTGACGGCGCATTCGTGCCGTGTCTCCACAGCGTCGGCGCACCACTGCAAGCCGGTGAAAAAGATATTCCCTGGCCGTGCAATCCCACCGTCAAATACATCGTCCACTATCCCGAGACGCGCGAGATCTGGTCCTACGGTTCCGGCTACGGCGGCAACGCACTGCTGGGCAAAAAATGTCTGGCGCTGCGCATCGCCTCCAGCATGGGAAGAGATCAAGGCTGGCTGGCCGAGCACATGCTGATCCTCGGTGTGACGTCGCCGGAGGGTAAGAAATACCACGTCGCCGCCGCCTTCCCCTCCGCTTGCGGCAAGACCAACTTCGCCATGTTGATCGCACCGCCAGAAATGGCAGCGCAAGGCTGGAAAGTCACCACCATCGGTGACGACATCGCCTGGATCAAACCGGGTGCCGATGGCCGCTTGTACGCAATCAACCCCGAGGCCGGTTATTTCGGCGTCGCCCCCGGCACCAACACCCGCACCAACAGCAACTGCATGGCCGCGCTCGCGCAGAACGTCATCTTCACCAACGTCGCGCTCACCGATGACGGCGACGTCTGGTGGGAAGGCATGACCGAACAAGCCCCTGCGCATTTGATCGACTGGCAAGGCAAGGACTGGACGCCGGACTGCGGCCGCAAAGCCGCGCACCCGAACGCTCGCTTCACCGTCAATGCCGCGCAAAACCCGGTCACCGATTCCGCCTGGAATGACGCTGCCGGGGTCGCGATTGATGCGTTCATTTTCGGCGGCCGCCGTTCCACCACCGTACCGCTGGTGACACAGGCGCGCAATTGGACCGAAGGCGTCTATATGGCCGCCACCATGGGTTCCGAAACCACCGCCGCCGCCTTCGGCCAGCAAGGCGTGGTGCGCCGCGACCCCTTCGCCATGCTGCCATTTTGCGGCTATCACATGGGCAGCTACTTCAACCATTGGCTCAAGATGGGCGACAAGCTGGCCGCCGAATGTGGAAAAAGCGGTGCCAAACTGCCCGGCATTTTCTGCGTCAACTGGTTCCGCACCGACGACAATGGCAAGTTCATCTGGCCCGGCTACTCGGAAAACATGCGCGTGCTGAAGTGGATGGTTGAGCGCGTCGAAGGCAAAGGTCAAGGCGTCGAAAATATTTTCGGCGTCACGCCACGCTACGAAGACCTGCAATGGGACGGCCTCGATTTCTCCGCCGAGAACTTCGCCAAAATCACCACGATCGACAAGGCCGCCTGGGGCAAGGAACTGGAACTGCACACCGAACTGTTCGCCAGCTTGCAACCACGCCTGCCGAAACAGCTGGAAGAAGTGCGCAGCGAATTGAAGCGACGCCTGGCGAGCTAAACGTAAGAGCAGCAAAACAAAAAGGGGCGCGTCATGCGCCCCTTTTTGCTGGCCGCTTGTTCTTGAAGCGACTTCATTGATAGAGTGTGCCGTTATAACTATTGATACATCCATAATTCACGACAAATTTAACAACAGAGTTCGTCATTCCCGCTTGCGCGGGAATGACGAACTCCGATTTGAGTGTTGTCTTCATTTACGGAAAATTCAATAATTGAGGCGGCAATAAATGCTCAAGACAATAATTAAAACGACAATCTGTTTGGCACTCGGTTTCGTGGCCTATAAATCGGCGCAGTATTACGCCATGTACAAGGTTGCGGTCTATTCATCCGAATGCACATCTGTAAAGAAAGCCTGTGAACTTGTGAAGCGAGAGGCGTCGGGCGCAGAAGTAGAAAACTACATGCACAACACATTCTCATGCATCCAGCAGAAACAGACGTACTTCGAATCCTTGTTCCTGCCGATCCCAGCAGAATGGATCAACCCTCCACCAGGCTCGGTCACGTACAAGAGCTTGAAAAAGCAATGTGCGCAGCAAGAGTAGCGTGGGCAACTTGTTGCCCACGCGGTGGTGTGAATGTCGCATGAAATCAGCGCATGAAACCGGCGTCAAAGCCGCATTGTTTTGCCGGTGGGGAAAAGCGGCGCTGGCATCTACTTTTGGCACCAATCGTAGGTTGGCGCTGAGCTAGCGAAGCCCAACGCTTTGCGATAAATTGATGTTGGGCAACTTGTTGCCCACGCGCTGGTGTGAATGTCGTACGCGCCTGCAACAAGTTGCACACAATGTCTGACCATACAAAGCTGCACAAAAGAAAAAGTACCGCACAAAAATGGTTGCAGAGTCGATTTGTTTCTGAGAATAATTCACCCGGCAGCTTTATCCTGTTTTTGAAGCGCTTGGAAAAAAAGCCCCGGGATTGCCGGAGGTCATTTAATTTGAAGAGGCAGGTCATGAACAGAATCCGCACCACGTTTCTCGCCGCCCTGCTGGGCGGCGCTTTATTGTTGGGTAACGCGGCGGCACAGGAGAAAGACTTGCTCTTGTGCTGGGCAGCGGAAAACCCGCCGGCTGACGCCTTGGCCGAGTTGTCCAAGGACTTCACCGCCAGGACCGGAATCAATGTGCGGCTTAATCTGCTCGATAGGTGGCGGAGAATCGAGGACCCGCCCTATAACAGGCCGCTGCGATGTGATCTGTATATAGGTGACAATAAATGGATCGGCGGTTCCGCGGAGAACGGCCACTATGTCAAGTTGAACGAGTTCTTCGACAAAAACGGCATCAAGATGAGCGATTTCGTCGAAGCAAGCGTGACCGGTTATTCCGAATGGCCCAAGCACACGCCGAACTACTATGCGCTGCCGGCGATGGGCGACGCAGTGGGCTGGGTCTATCGCAAGGACTGGTTCGCTCGTCCCGACCTGCAGGCCGAATTCAAGAAGAAGCACGGCCGCGTGCTCGCCCCACCCAAGACCTGGACCGAATTGAAGGAGATCGCCGAGTTCTTCCAGGGCAGGATCATCGACGGCAAGACAGTCTATGGCGCCGCAATCTATACCGACCGCCTCTCCGAGGGCATCACGATGGGCGTCACATCGGCGTTGTATGCGTGGGGCTTCCAGTACGAAGATCCGAAGAAGCCGTATCGCATGGATGGTTTCGTGAACAGCAAGGACGCTGTGGAGGCACTCAAGTTCTACAAGAGCCTTTACAAGTGTTGCACTCCGCCCAGACACACCAACGCCTACGCGGCAGAGAGCCTGGATGCGTACAAATCCGGTCAGGTTGCCATGCAGATGAATTGGTTCACGTTGTTCCCCGGCATTGCAAACGATCCGGAGGTGGGCGGCGCCAAGTCAGGTTTCTTCGTCAATCCGTCGCAAAAAGTGGCGGCGTCAACGCTCGGTGGCCAAGGCATCTCCGTTGTTGCTTACAGCAACCAGAGAGAGAACGCGCTTCAATACATCAAGTGGTTCACGCAGGCCGAGGTGCAGAAGAGGTGGTTGGTGCTCGGCGGCTTTTCGTGTCACAAGGCGGTGCTGTTCGATCCGGGCTTCCCCAAGAGCACGCCGTTTGCGGCCGAGTACCTCAAGGCCATGACGGGCGCGAAGGGCTTCTGGCAGGAGCCGATCTACGCGACACTCATGCTTGATATGCAGAGGCGCATTCATGACCATGTCGTCGCCGACAAGGGCACCGCGAAAGAGGCGCTGGATCTGTTACTCAAGGACTGGACGAAGGATTTAAAGGAAGCGGGAAAGATCGGGGCGTCGCAATAATCCATCGCCGGACGTTTCAGCGCGGAAGCCGCGCGCTCTCGAATCAACCATCGCGATCTGGCCGAATAAACCTGAGGAGAAGTTCATGAACAGAATCCGCACCACGTTTCTCGCCGCCCTGTTGGGCACAAGTTTATTGTTGGGTAGCGCGACCGCACAGGCGAGAAACTTGACCCTGTGCTGGGCGGCGTGGGACCCGGCCGCTGCCCTCGTCGAGCTGTCCAAAGACTTCACCGCCAAGACCGGCATCCCCATAGCTTTCGAGTTCGAACCGTGGGGGACCGCTCATGACCGCTTCAGGAGTGAGCTCGGCCCACCGAAGCAGTGCGATCTCCATATTGCAGACAGCCAGCGGATTGGTGGTGCTGCGGAGAACGGTCACTACGTCAAGCTCAATGATTTCTTCGCCAAAGAAAGCATCAAGATGAGCGACTTCCTCGACCCGGCGTTCGATGCCTACTCGACTTGGCCGAAGGGCTCGTCGAACTACTACGCCGTGCCGGCGATGCCTGACGCGCTCGGTTGGGTCTATCGCAAGGACTGGTTCGCCCGTCCTGAGCTGCAGGCCGAGTTCAGGCGCAAGCACGGGCGTGCGCTCGCGCCACCCAGGACATGGACCGAACTTAAGCAGGTTGCCGAATTCTTTCAGGGCCGCATGATCGACGGCAAGACAGTCTATGGCGCGGCGATTTATACCGAGCGTGGTTCCGAAGGCATCACCATGGGTGTGACCTCGGCGCTGTACGCATGGGGCTTTCAGTATCAGGACCCCAAAAAACTGTATCGGATGGAAGGCTTCGTGAACAGCAAAGACGCTATCGAGGCGCTGGAGTTTTACAAGAGCCTCTACAAGTGCTGCACCCCGCCGGGTCATAACAACGCTTACATGGCCGAGAACCTGGATGCGTACAGGTCCGGTCAGGTGGCGATGCAAATGAACTGGTTTGTCTTCTTCCCCGGGATCAGCAAGTCTCCTGAAGTCGGTGGCGACAAGTCCGGTTTCTTCGTCAATCCATCACAGAAGGTGGCGGCCTCGACGCTTGGGGGTGAGGGTATTTCGGTCTATTCCCACAGCAAACAGAAAGAAAACGCGCTGCAGTACATCAAGTGGTTCGCCCAAGCCGAGGTGCAGAAGAAATGGTGGGCGATGGGCGGTTTCTCCTGTCACAAGGCCGTGCTGCTCGACCCGAACTTCCCGAAGAGCAAGCCATTCGCCGGCGAGTTCCTCAAGGCCATGGCGGGCGCGAAAGACTTTTGGCAGGAGCCGATCTACGCGACGCTCTTGCTGGATATGCAAAAGCGCATTCATGACTATGTGGTGGCCGACAAGGGCACCGCGAAGGAAGCACTGGATCGGTTACTCAAGGACTGGACGAAGGATTTCGAAGAAGCGGGAAAGTAGGGAAAAGTACCGGACGTCGCAATAATCCATCGCCGGACGTTTCTGCGGGCGAGCCGCGCGGTCTTGAATCGACCATCGCGATCTGGCTGAATAAACCTGAGGAGAAGTTCATGAACAGAATCCGCACCACGTTTCTCGCAGCCCTGTTGGGCACCGGTTTATTGTTGGGTAACGCGTCGGCACAGGCACGGGACCTGACGTTGTGCTGGGCGCAGTGGAATCCGGCCAAGGCTCTGGTCGAGCTGTCCAAAGACTTCACGGCCAAGACCGGCATCACCATGGAGTTTGTGCTCCCCCCTTGGACGAGCTTTTACGGAGGATCCCTAAACGACGAGGTGGCCAAGTGTTACAAGAGCGATCTCATCGTTGGCGACAGCCAGTGGCTCGGTGGTTCCGGCACGTACGGTCATTACGTCAAGTTGAATGACTTCTTCGAGAAAGAAGGCATCCGCATGGATGACTTTCTGGAAACAGCGGTGTCTGCCTACTCGACTTGGCCGAAAGGATCGACCAACTACTACGCGCTGCCTTTGATGGCCGATGCGGTGGGTTGGACCTATCGCAAAGACTGGTTTGAGAACGCAGCCCTGAGGAAAGAGTTCAAGGCCAGGTATGGCCGCGATCTGGCTCCGCCAAAAACCTGGGCTGAGTTCATGGATGTCGCCAAATTCTTCCAGGGTCGCGAGATCGACGGCCAGAAAGTGTACGGCGCCTATATCTACACCGAGCGTGGTTCCGAAGGCATCACGATGGGCGTGACCAACGTGCTGTATCCGTTTGGCTTCGAGTATCAAAACCCGAAGAAGCCATATGAGCTGGAAGGCTTCGTCAACTCGGCGGATGCCGTCAAGGGCCTGGAGCTCTACAAAGAGCTCTACAAATGCTGTACCGCCCCGGGCATGACTAACGCCTACATGTCTGAAGGGCTGGATGCCTTCAAGTCCGGCCAGGTCGCCATGCAAATGAACTTGTTCGCCTTCTTCCCGGGTCTGTATAAGGAAATGGGTCCGGCCAAGGTTGGCTTCTTTGCCAACCCGAGCGCGAAAACCAAGGGTTCACAGCTGAGCGGTCAAGCCATCTCGGTCAATGCCCACAACGATCAGCAAGAGAACGCGCTCAAGTACATCAAGTGGTTCGCCCAGGCCGAGGTACAGAAAAAGTGGTGGGCGATGGGCGGCTACTCTACCCACAAGGCCGTGCTGCTCGATCCGAATTTCCCAAAGAGCAAGCCGTTTGCGGCCGAGTACCTGAAGGCCATGCAGGGCGGGAAGGACTTCTGGCAGGAGCCGATCTACGCGACACTCATGCTTGATATGCAGAGGCGCATTCATGACTATGTCGTGGCCGACAAGGGTACGGCGAAAGAGGCCCTCGACCGTTTGGTCAAAGACTGGACGCGGGATTTCAAGGATGCTGGGGTGGGCCAGGGCAACGCGGATTAATTGCATGAGCGTCATTCCCGCGAAAGCGGGAATCCAGTGTCTTCAAGACTTTCCAAGCCGCTGGGTTTCTGCCGCGCTCTGCGTAGCCAGATGCTATTTATGAAATCAGTTTTAGATAACTTGAGGAGGCAGCTCATGAACAGATTGCGCACCACGTTTCTCGCCGCCTTGTTGGGCACAAGTTTGTTGTTGGGTAACGCGTCGGCACAGGCACAGGAGCTGACGCTGTGCTGGGCGCAGTGGGATCCGGCCAATGCCCTAGTCGAGCTATCCAAAGACTTCACTGCCAAGACCGGCATCAGCATGAAGTTTGATCTTATCTCGTGGACGAGCTACGCCGACCGCTTTTCCGAGCTCGGTAGTTTAGAGAGGGCCAGGTGTGGCAAGAGCGACCTCATCATCGGCGACAGCCAGTGGCTCGGCGGTTCCGCCAGCAACGGTAACTACGTCAAGCTGAACGACTTCTTCGAGAAAGAGGGCATCCGCATGGATGACTTTCTGGAAACAGCGGTGTATGCCTACTCGACTTGGCCGAAGGGATCGCCCAACTACTACGCGCTGCCGTTGATGGCCGATGCGGTGGGTTGGACCTATCGCAAAGACTGGTTCGAGAACGCTGATCTGAAAAAAGAGTTCAAGGCCATGCATGGTCGTAAGCTTGCCCCTCCGAAAACCTGGGCAGAGTTCATGGATGTGGCCAAATTTTTCCAGGGTCGCGAGATCGATGGCAAGAAAGTTCACGGCGCCTACATCTTCACCGAGCGTGGTTCCGAAGGGATCACGATGGGTGTGAACAACGTTCTGTATCCGTTTGGTTTCGAGTATCAAAATCCGAAGAAGCCTTATGAACTGGAAGGCTTCGTCAACTCGACGGATGCCGTCAAAGGCCTGGAGCTCTACAAGGAACTCTACAAATGCTGTACCGCTCCGGGTATGACTAACGCCTATATGGGTGAAGGTCTGGATGTGTTCAGGTCGGGTCAGGTCGCGATGCAAATGAATTGGTTCGCCTTCTTCCCGGGTCTGCACAAGGAAATGGGCAGCAAGATCGGTTTCTTCGCCAACCCAAGCGCGAAAACCAAGGGTGTGCAACTGAACGGTCAAGCCATCTCGGTCATGTCCCGCAGCGATCAGAAAGACAACGCGCTCCAGTACCTCAAGTGGTTCGCCCAGGCCGAGGTACAAAAGAAGTGGTGGGCGATGGGCGGCTACTCTACCCATAAGGCCGTGCTGTTCGATCCGAATTTCCCAAAGAGCAAGCCGTTTGCGGCCGAGTACCTGAAGGCCATGCAGGATGCGAAGGACTTCTGGCAGGAGCCGATCTACGCAACGCTCTTACTCGACATGCAGAAACGCATTCATGACTATGTGGTCGCCGACAAGGGTACCGCGAAGGAAGCGCTCGACAAACTCGTCAAGGATTGGACACTGGATTTCAAGGACGCGGCCAGCGCGCGCTAGTGGACTGCATGGAACGTATGCAGAGTTAAAGGTGAGCGCAAGTCGCTGGCTGGCGGGAGTGAGGCTCGGACAATGAGTCTGCGCTATCTCAAAGCGGCTACAATGTTTCCGGTCATTGAAGTCTGTTCACCATTTGAGAGCTTCCCAAAGATGCGTATCGTCGGCAAAAAAAATCGCGATGAAATCGAGCTGGATCCAGTCCAGGCGTTTCGACGCGGGCAAGTGCTGGACGCCATGCTGCGTAGTGCGCTGCCGCCGATCAAGCGCGGCGTGTATCGCGGCACGCACGCGGAGTTCAACCGGATCGATGCTGAGCGCATGGTGGGAATCGCGTGCAGGGTCAATCACAAATGAATAGCGCAAGTCGCTACACACCTGCCCCATGAAAAAACTTTTCCTGTTCTGGTTTGTCTTGCTGGCCTCTGGTTTTTCAAGCGCAGCGGAAGTGCCACCCACGCTTAACAGCGAGGTGGGCTATCTGCTGGATTATCTTGAGCATTCCGACTGCCAGTTTTTCCGCAACGGCAGTTGGCATACCCCCAAAGAGGCGCGTGCTCATCTGACGCAAAAGTACGAGCACTTTCTCACCAAGGGTCAGTTGAACAAGACCGAAGATTTTATTGAGAAAGCGGCGTCGCAGAGCAGCATGAGCGGGCAGTCTTATCTGGTGAAATGCGGGAATAATAATTCCATGACCAGCGCCCAGTGGTTCACCGATGCGTTGAAGAGCTATCGCAAAACGCAGGCAGTCCCTGCTAAAAAACCATAAGGTGTGCCGGCGGGTGGGCGTGTGGCCGGCTGCCTACTGCCGCAACGTGGTGATCACTTGCGCCTTGAGCGATTTGATCAGCGCGGTTTCTTCGGGGGAGATGCCTTCCGGGGTGGTCTTGCTGCGATCGGCGTAAAACAATCCAATCGGTTTCTTGTTGACCACCAGCGGCAGGACGACGAAGCTGCGCGCGTCCGATAGCAGCGCCTTGTGCCAGAGCGGTAGCAGCGGTTTGATTTTTGCATCGCTGGCATCCGAGATCATCAAGTCAACGTCGTTTTGCAGCGCGAGAGAAAACAAGTCTTTGCCACCATTGGCTTCGAAGACGAAATCGCGGGTGAGTGTCTCGGCCTGTTCGCCCAGTGCGGTGCGGGCGCGCATCAGGATCGCACCGTTAGCCGTGGCTTGCGGTTGGCGCAGGCAGACGACGGCGCAACGAAACCCCATGCTGCGATAGAGCGCCTCCAGCACCATCATCACGACCTGGTTGATGGTCGGGCGGCTGGTTGCCAGTGTTTGCATGACTTCCTGCAAACTCGACAGCAGCAGTTCGCGTGCGTTTTCCGGCTTGCCGCTGGGCAGCAGAGTCTTGGCGGTGGGCGCGCGTGTATCGGCATCCTGCATCAGCAGCTCGGCGGGCAAGCCTTCAATTATCTTGCTGTGGCTGGTGGAGTGAGCCGGGGTGGCGTCCGCAGGGGTCGTGCGCTGATTCTGTGTGGCCACCGGCGTGGCGGGAACCAACGGGGCGACAACGAGGGGTGGGCTGTTCACCGATTCCAGCGTCACGCCGACGCTGCGCATCAGAACCTGGCTTTCGCGAGAAATTTTTTCGATCAGCGCGTCGAACTGGCTGCTGCTGAAACCGAGCGCATCGCCAAAGCGTTGTTGGCACAGGGCCAGGCGCTGTTGCTGTTGTTCGGCGTTATTGTGGTGGCAGGCATTGGCGATTTCGGCGCTGAAACAGGCGACTTGCTGCACCCAGTCGGCGCGGTTTTTCGGCGGCTTGAGCTTGTCTCCGTGCAGCGGCGCGAGCGCACTCATCAGCGTATCCGGCAGCGACCATTGGCTCATCACCTGGCAGGTGAGATTGAAATAATCGAAGCCGAGCAGCTTCATCGCCGCCTGATTGTCGTTGATTCCGGTCTGCTGTGCGAGGGCGCGAATTTCTTCATAGAGCGCATAGTCGTGCGTTGCCACCAACACCTGCCCCAGATTCTTGAACAGGGCTGCGACCACGGCCTCTTCGGCATCCAGATATTTGTTGCCGGTAATCGCTTCGCGGCCGGCACAGCTGGCCACCAGCCCGCGCAGCAATTCACGCTTGACCTGTTGCGCCTGGGCGGCGTTGCCCAGCTTCTCCACCAGCATCAGCGTCAGCGCGCAGGTTTTCACGGTTTCAAAACCGAGCACCAGAATCGCGCGCGATACGGTCGTTACGGCGATCTGGCTGCCCGCGCGGAAATACACCGTGTTGGCCAGATGCAGTACTTTTTGCGTCAGGCTGGCATCGGAGAGAACGAAGCCAGCCAGTTTATTAATCGCTTCGTCATCGCTCGACGCGGTCTGGACGATGCGCGAAATCGACGCGCCTAGCGTCGGCAGCGAACGCGAATTTTCAATCCGCGCCAGCAGGCGCGTTTTGCGATGCGCGCCGGACTCAGCCGGCGGCGGACGGGCAGGAACAGCGGAAACCGGCATCGCGCATCAGTCTCCCGCCGGAGTGATGGAAAATTCGCGCACATGCTCCATCTTGCGCAGTGCTTCGGCTAGTACCGAAGAGCGGCGATCCTGCGTCGTCCAGATGATCATGCGGTATTCGTAGGCCTTGCCCTCGTTGACGACGCGGTAGTTCATATTGGCGACATGGAAACCGAAATCGCGCAACATTTGCCGCAAGGTGATTTCATCCGGCGCAAACCCGCGATCAAAACTGATCGTATGGTGCGAATAGGTTTGCGTCGGCATGCGCGCTTCGACCCAGCGAAATACGCCGAGGATGACAAACACCAGAATCGTTGCCAGGGTGGCGGGGAAATAAAATCCAACGCCCATCATGATGCCGATGGCCGCTGTGATCCAGATCGAGGCCGCCGTCGTCAGGCCGCGCACATTGCCGCCTTCCTTGTAGATCACCCCGGCGCCGAGAAAACCAATGCCGGTCATGATGCCCTGTGCCATGCGCGAAGGATCCCCACGGAACTCCTCCAGCACTTCATGTGACAGCCAGCGATCCTGATAAAGCGTCAGCGACATCAGCAGGCTGGATGCCAGCGCCACCAGCGCATGGGTGCGAAAACCGGCGGCACGGCCGTGATAGCTGCGCTCCAGACCGATCACCCCGCCAGCGGCCAGTGCCGCCAGTAGATGCAGGGTCATTTTCAGCAGATCGGGGTCG
>Ga0209515_10002788_pt1 | contig 26106 bp, 24 predicted proteins | sample Subgroupgradi54m_FD_187454 | JGI IMG/M metagenome (GOLD analysis project Ga0209515, IMG submission 187454) | Subsurface groundwater microbial communities from S. Glens Falls, New York, USA - GMW60B uncontaminated upgradient, 5.4 m (SPAdes)... ... | reverse complement strand
CAGCCTTGGGGGTCTGGTGCTTAATGACTGCATCCACGCGCAGGCCCTTCTCGAGCTCGCCGAACGTGGCGCGGTAGGCGAGGCTGTAGACGGTGAGCTGCAGGTCGCGGTCCAGGTCCTGCTGGTTGGGCATCTTGGAGTAGGCCTTGTTGTCGCAGAGCGTGCCGTCCTGCTCCACGAGGTCCCACACACCCACGAGCTCGTAGGGGAAGTCCGCGCCGAGCGACACGCGGAAGGGTTTCTCGACGAGCAACGGCTGCACCCCCGGCGCGATCTCGCGATGGTGGGCGGCGACGATGGCCAGGCCTTCGTCTTTGAGCGCACCGGCGCTCTCGTCGGATTCGAAGGCGACCTTCTCGACGCGAAGCGCCTCGTCGAAGCGTTCGGCGTAGAACGCCTGGAGATCCTCCAGGGGCAGGTCTGCGTGGCTGGCGATCTTCTGGCGGTAGTTGCGCTCGACGGTTTCGTGCCAGACGCGGCTCTGCACCATCGCGCCGGACACCGGTGTCCGGATCCCCAGCACGTAGCGGTAGTGGTACTGCCGGGGGCAGCGCAGAAACATGTTGAGCTGCGTGAAGCTCAGGCGGCGTTTCTCCGGTTGGCGCTCGAGTGGCGCAGTGGTCGGCATGGGTCACGCGCTCCTGATGGAGCGGAGGAACTCTTCGATGGCCGGATGGGGTTTGAGATTTGGCCGTCTCGGCGACTCATCGGCTGGGGCCTGGTCTTCGAGACGCCCCAGGATCTTGCCGCGGATCACATCGAGGTTCTTCATGAGGCGCCAGACCAGGTCGTCGTCCATCTCGTAAACCGCCACCAGTCCGCCGATGACGAGCGCCTCTTCTTCGAAGAGGTCATTGATCAGGGCTTTGGCGTCAGCTGTGCTAATCATGGAGCCCGTGCCTCCCTAGCCGTTGTTCACTCCCTTACCGACTAAAGGGGGGTACAGGCCCTCGCTTGGGGACAGGCGGTTTCGGAGGGCGCCGTTCCCTTCGAAGCGGCACAGGACGGCCTCAACACGCTGGCGACGCTTCTTAGCCACCTGGTAGTCCAGCCCCGCCTCACGGGCATAGGCCACGACCGACTGGCCGTAGACCCGCGTGCCAATCAGCAGGAGATAGTCGGCCTCGCTGATGCGACCGGCCGTCAGGTGCTCACGGAGCCGCAAGATGGCGATCTCCTGCGCCTCACGGAGTTCAAAGCCAGCGAGATCGACTCCCCCGCTGCTGCCGGCCAGCGCGGTGAGCTCCTCGGGATCGGTCGGCAGCTCCCGGTTCGTGCGGTTCCATGTGCGCCGGTACTCGTCGTACAGGCGATGGACGGTATCATTGAAGACTTTCTGGACGAGCCGGGCGGGTCGCTGCTTCACGTCAATGCGGCAGAGGACTTGGAGGAAGGCCCAGGTGATGTTCTGCCAGCGCTCGCGCGGATCCGCATCCCAGCCGCGCTTGTGGAAGTGGATGGATTCCAGGCCGGGCCAGAAGATCACCAGGAGGATCGTGCGCCAGTGCGAGTCTTCATCCTGGACATGGGCTTCGAAGATTGGGCGGAGGATTTCATCTTTGAGCGGGTCGGTTGACGTGCCGCGACGCATGAAGGCGATGACGTCCGCCCATGTCATGAATTGCTGCAAGAAGCGCTCCGTCCTCTGAAGCCCTTCGAGTAAGTTTTGGTACTCATCCGTCTGAAGCTCCTGTTCAAGTCGCGCGCAATCTCGATCCCGTGAGACGCTTGCCATGACGCCTGGCCTCTCTGGCCGGGCGTCATGCGCCTCCTATTGGCCGATCTGGGCGTCGAGCGCCTCGCGGGGTTGTGGGTTAGTGCTTGGACGTCGCCGCCTGCGCCGGCTGTTCCGAACACGGGTCGGCGAGCTCATTGAGGGCGCGGCAGGACCTGCAGATGCTCGTTACGGGGAAGCCGACGAGGTACTCATGCCCTCGGGCGAACCGGATGTGGAGGCGGTCGCCTTCTCTCAGCCCGAGCAGCTTCCCGCACCGCGTACATCGCCATTCCGGATCCATCGCTGCCTCCGTTGTTCTCGATCTGGAGGCAGTATGGGAGGTGCGACTGTATACGGAGCGGAGCCGGGCTGTAGGCCGGCTGTATTCAGGCGGAGGTAAAGCGGGGACTCAGGACTTCGGCAGGAAAATCAGGGCGAACTCGACGTCGGCGTCGGGCCGGAAGAGGTATTCGGCATGGTCGTCGACCTGTTCGGTCTTGAAGAGCGCCCAGCCAGACGCGCGCTTGAGGTCGATGGCTTGGCGGGCGCGCTGGAAGACCTGCTTCCCTGACAGTTGCTCTTCGGTCAGGCCATTTACATTGGGATCGAAGCGGCCGGAAGTCTCGGCCGCCTTGCGCAACATGCGAAAGAAGCTGGGCTGGATGCTCTTCGTGCTCTTTCGCTTGCGGCCTTCCAGCTTGCACGCGGTCCTCGCGCGCTCATCGGCGAAGATCTGATAGCGGCCTGCGGTGGACGCCAGATCGCGATATTCCTTTTCGGTAAAGCTCTTCCACCCCTCCGCCGTGAGCACCTCCGCGAACACCTCAGTCGCGGGACCCGCCGTGCGCCTGCCGATGGCAGCGAACAGATCGAGCACATTCGTGGTGGCTTCGAGGGTCCCAGCTGGCGAGAGACGGATCGTGTCCGCGAGCGAAATGACGGGAATGCCCAACGTGCGGAATTGCCGCGCGGTCTCCGGAGCAAGAAATCGGTCGGTGGGGATTATGACGGCGAAGGATCCTCCTTCGGCGCGGGAGCGCAGCGCCTCAAGCACGGCCGCGTACTGCACCGCAGAGGCGGCCGCCAGGAAGTAGATCGGATGCTTGATGGCCGGCCGCGGAATAAAAAATCCGACCTGGTAGGCCTGTGCAAGCCCTGCCATCTCACGCACGGTGCCGCCAAGCTTCAACGGGCTTCGGAGCTCTTCGAGCAGGCGCAACGGCACGATGCCGAGGAGCTCCACCTCCTTCAGCGTGAGCCGTACGTCTCCGCACTCGACGAGATCGTTTCCACAGACCGCAACGTAGGAGCCGTGCTCGGTCTCCACAACGTGCCGTGGGCAGCCTTCACCGCCCGGCTGTGGACAGGGGTAAGTGTCGGCAACTCGGAGCACTGAAAGAAGCCGGGCGCGCTCCAAGGCGCTGACCAGATCCGTACCGATCTTCTCGGCCAGCACAGACCTGACCCCGGAGAGCGGGAAGTTAGTTTCGAGCGTCTGAAAGAATCTCGTCAGATGCATCGGCCACCACTGAGTCGGGCCCCATCTTCATGAACCGATTGGCTCGAAGGAACGCCTCGGCGGCCGCTCCGTCTCGGTCATGATCGTAGATGGCGATGTTGGACGGGCGCACATCGAGCCGGCGGGCTTTGCCTCCACCACTGTACTTGACCCGGAAGGCCGCGCGGACAATCTCGCCCACCGCGAGATTCGGAAAGGCTCGGGACTTGGCGCTCCTGAGCAGGTCGTAGCCCTTGGTGATTTGCAGGACGTTCCGGTCATCGGTGATCTGAATCCAGACCTCGCACAGCTGCGCCGACGCGATGCCATGCGGCAGGCTGAGCTCGAACGACGCCGCCTGCATCGGCGTGAGCGTGTAGATGTCCCCCGATGGGAAGTGATCGGGGTCGTTGAAGTACACCCGCCCGAATTGCTTGCGGTACTCTTCTTTCTCGGGCAGCGACTGGGCGTTCAGTTTCAAGATGCCGGTTTGCGTGTCGTAGATGATGGAGTCGTGCTTCTGGGGACGATACGCGACGCGGGACTTCCTCAGGTTCTTGTCGATGCTGCCCTCGGACCGATAGGTTTGGCCGTGGGTCACGATGAAGCGGATCTCCGAGCCCTCCTGGTATGGGTACATTTCGCAGACCATGCCGCGATTGCGGCCATCGAACCACGCGGCCAACGCCTGCTCAAGCGCGGCCTTCCCATGCCGGGCGGCGGCCAGCGTCAGACGCGCGCCACTCGCTGACTGAAACTCGGCATAGTTTTTGATCTTCCGATGCACGGTCTTTTCGTAGCAGGCCTGGATCAGGCCCGGCTTCGCCTGATAGACCGCGATGGCGTACTCCCCGCACGTTAGCTCCCCGCTGAGGCCGTCGAGGGACTCGCCGCACTGCACCACTTCATTGAGGATGCGGTCGTGACCCGAGTCATCCGCGAGATCGTCTAATACGTAGAGAAGCTCCAACAGGTCGCCGGGCATGTCCTCATCGGGCTTGGTGAAGAACTCGAGGAGCTTCCGGTCCGTCGCATCGTCGTTGGCGAGTTGCGAGAGATCCAATCCTTGGCGTGTGAAATACTCGGTGAAGGGGGCGAGCAGCGGCACAAGATATCTGGGCTTATTGATGCTTTGTAGAAATGCGAGATCGCTGAACCGCTTGAATCTGAGCCGCGCCATGACACCCCCCGCGTGTTACTCTCCGCTTGGACGCTTTACATCCTTTACATCGCTGATCATTCGCTGAACCCCGACCACTTTCCCTTGAATGCTGAACGCTCCCGATTGCACGTGGATCGGCCGCATGTTGCTGTTCGCCGGCTCGAGCCGCACGCCGCCGCCATCCCGATAGAAGCGCTTGAGCGTGGCTTCGTTCTCGATGAGGGCGACGACGATGTCGCCGTCATCAGCCGTGTCCTGCTTGCGCACGATCACGTAGTCGCCATCGAGGATGCCGGCCTTGACCATACTTTGACCTTCAACTTTGAGGGCGTAGGCTTCGCGTCCGCGGAGCAGATCCCGCTTCACCGCGACGGTGCCGCAGTCGCGCTCAATGGCTTCGATGGGTTGTCCGGCGGGAATGCGCCCGACAATGGCCACCTCGACGATGTCGCTGCCTGATCCGCGTCGTCTTCTCAGGCCTTCGACGATCAGCGACCGAGCGCCCCGGTCGCCCCGCTTGAGGTAATTCTTCCGCTCCAGCGTTTGCAAGAGATCAAACACGCTGGAACTCTCGATGTCGAAGGCGCGCCCGATCTCGCGTACGGTCGGCGGCATCGCGTGCTCGCGGATGAACGCCTTCACCCACTCTAAGATCTGCCGCTGGCGCGCAGTGAGGTCCATAATTTCGGGTCTGGCCATCACCCTCCCCTAGTTGGTGAATTGGGAAATGAGGCCCGTATTGTAGCCTAACGAACGTTCGGTCTACAAGTCCTTTCTTCTGCGCCCTGTTATTCGTCCCCTTGCGGCCATCTAGGTGGCCTTTCTCCATCGGAGCAGCCCATCCGCTCCACCGTAGCCACATGGGGGAATTCCCCTTGATTCGGCTTGCAGGCTACGCTAGGGTTTCAGGACTTCGTAAGCATAAGATGCTATTCCACAATATGTTAAGTCATGTGAGCCATGCCGGCCGAGCCGATACCGCCTGATTACACCTGGCTAGGCTTTGAGGCGTTGCCCAAGCCGCTGCAAGACTGCCACCGCCAGTTCTTCCAGGCGGTGGCCCAGCGCAATCCGCTCACCCTGCGGGAATACCGCCGGGCCTTTCGGGCGCTCTATTTGTTCATGCAAGAACAAGGCCTGGGCGATCTCAAGGCGCTGACGGCCCAGCGCCTCGAGGTCTTTCAACAGTGGGGCTACCGCCGGCACCACTGGACGCCGGGGAATATGACCGGGCTGGTGCGGACCCTGCGTCGGATCGGACACTTCCTGACGCGGCTTGGGGTGCTCGGGAACAGCCCCTTCGAATGGATGACGGTCGTGCCGCCCCGGCAAGCGGTGAGGCCGGAGCCGGCTCAGTCCTTGTCCTGGTTCCGCGCGGTTCGCAAGTATTTCCAGTGGCTGAAGGCCCGCGGCGTCAGCTCCACGTCACTGGCGAACTACCTGCGGTTTCTCCGGCGATTCCATGGCTTCCTGAAAGATGAGGGGCTTACCTCTCCGAATCAGATCACGCCGAAGACCATCGAGCAGTTTAAGGCGCATCTGGCGGTCTATCTGGAGGACGGCAACCAGCCGCTGCCATCCTCCGTCCAGCAGGCCAGCGCCTGGCGCGCCGAAGGGTTCCGTGCGTGGCTGGTCCGGGAAGGTTTCATCCGGGTAGAACTCGTCCAGCAGAACGTCTCAACGGATCCTGGCACCGGCGTGCGTCGCGCGAGGTTCCGACGAGTCGTACATGAGTTTCTGGCGTTCGTCGGGATGCGCTTCCACCCAAGCACCCAGCGGGAGTATGCGCGCAGCCTGCGGCACTTTCAGGCCTGGGTGGCCACGCGCCCCAAGGGCAAGCGGATCCGGGACATGGACAAGCTGACGTTGGAGGCGATCACCGACTACCAGCGGTGGGTGAACACCGAGGCGACCCACCGTGATGGCTCCCCATTGCATCAGTCGGAGAAGGAGGCCCGACTCTATCCGCTGAAGGCGTTCCTCCGATTCTGCTTCCGCAAGGGATTCCTCAGCGAGGATATGCGCCGCTTCGTGGTCGTGCCCCGACGGGAGCACAAAGTCCCCAAGCAGCTCCTGTCGGCGGAGGAGATGGCCCAGTTGCTGGAAGCCCCCAGCGAGCGGACCACGATCGGCATCCGGGATCGGGCGATGCTCGAGATGGCTTATTCCGGGCTGCGGTCTGCGGAGCTCCTGACGTTGAAGGTCACGGATATCCAGCTTGAAGAGAACCGCGTCTTCATCCGGCAGGCGAAAGGCGAGAAGGATCGCGTCGTGCCCATGACCAGCGCCGCGCGGTACTGGGTGGGTCGCTGGTTGCAGCGGCGACCCGAATTCTGCAAAGGGACGGATCCGGAGACGTGCTTTCTCTCGAAACACGCCCGGCCGCTCACGCGGCGCCATTTCGCCGTCACCCTGCTGCGGCATACCCGGCGTGCCCACTTGCCGATGGCCGTGGCCCCGCATGACCTGCGGCGGATCACCGCCACGCATTTGGCCGAACGCGGCGCGCCGTTGCGCTATATCCAAGCGCTCTTGGGCCACACCTCTTTGAAAATCACCACCCGGTATCTACGACTGAGCGATGCCCACATCAAACGAGAATACACCAAAAGCCACCCCAGCAACCGGCGGGAGCGCCACCGTGTCACTGTCGCTTGAGGACGGCCGGGATCGGTACCTGGACTTCCTCTTGGCGGTGAAGGGCGTCTCGCACGCGCGCGCCCAATGCTGCAAGGTGTACCTCAACCGCCTGATTCGGTTCTTGCAGCCGCAGGGCGTGACCCGGCTGGATCAGGCGCAGCGCGAGCATCTGGCCGCCTACGAAGCGGCCGTGATGGCGGAGCCGCTCAAATCGGCCAGCAAACTCGAAATCCTCCAGGTGGCGATGCTGTGGTTCGGCTACCTGCATGACTACCACGACTGCGCGACGAATCCCGCGCTGGTCATCGATCTGCCGCGCAAGGAGCAGCTGCTTCCGCGGACGATCCTGGCGACCGAGGAATTTCTCTCCCTCTTGAGCATGACGCATCCTAAGAGCCTCTTGGGGCTGCGGGACCGGTGCATCTTCCAGGTGCTCTACGCCTCGGCGATGCGGCCGGATGAGCTCTGCCGAATGAAGCTGTCCCAGGTGGATCTCGCCAATCAGCAATTCCTCATTGAGCGCCCGAAGAACAAGCGGGATCGCATCGTTCACATTGATCGCTTCACCGCCCAGGATCTGCGGACATATCTCGCTCGCGTCTCCGCCTGGCTCGGATCCCGGGGTGCAGCGGATAACTTCTTCGTCAACGCCTACGGCGGCCCGTTGACCCGCAACGCCCTCTCGTCCTACTTCACGAAGGCCTACGCGCCCCGCTTCAAGAAACGGTGGAAAAAGCCGATCACCCTCTACGCGCTCCGGCATACCTCGGCGACCGACTGGCTCGATGCCGCCGCCGCGCACCGCCGGGATGTCCTGCCGTATGTGCAGCGCCAGCTGGGCCACGAGAGCATGGAATCCACCGCCATCTACACCCATGTCGCCATTGAGCCGCTGCGCCGGATGTTTAAGGACTTCCACCCCCGGGAGCGCCAGTGGGCGGCCTTGGCGAAGATCCCGTCCTCCCCCGATGATCTTCGATCGCAGTGGGACGCGCAACGCAAACCTCCCCCGCCAGAACCGCCTTCGTCTACCTAAGATCCCCCCGGATTGCCCTCCAGCCGAGTATAATCGGTCCGAACGCCTCGCTCTTTGACAACGCCCGTGGCCCGGGTGTGCGCTGCTTACCCTTCCAGAAAAGTATCCACTTGGGGCCTTTTCGACTTGCGTTGAGCCCGTAACTCGCCAAGTTTCCATGCGGCTACGCCGTTTTGTAACCCGCTCAAGAGGTGCAGCTTAGGAAACCGGTGGGCTTACGCAGCGTACAACGGGCTACATTATGTCGATCCAAGTGGCTATGGGTGGATTAGGTGGATCGCCGATGTGGTGGGAGCCGTTGTGGGGGCGGTCGTGGGTTTCATCGTCGCTGGGCCTGAAGGGGCGGCAGCCGGGGCCACCTGGGGCTACGCCATCGGCGACAGTGTTGGGGTGGCCATTGAGCGCTCCGGAAGCGGATCTCCGTCGGGTAGCGCGTCGGTGGCAGAGTCCGGTCCTCCGCCAACTGCAGGACCTGGGGAACTTATCCATGTGCCAACAGGACAGGCAATTACTCCAGACGAAACGATTCGTATCGCACAGGTCCAAGGATTGGAACGCATCCCAGCCAATACCGATGGGCAGCGATACCTGACCGTCGATGGAGAGAGCATCCGAGTTAAAGCGGCAAAGGCGGGGCATGCGGTCTTCGCTGATGTCTACTCCAGGCCGCTAGACAACCCCGCTTCCAAAGCGACGGGCTGGCCACGACATATGTTCATCGTGTACGATAACGGAACGAAGTTGTGGGAGCTGGAGAACAGGAATGGACGGATTTCGTTTCCGAAGAGATCCCCAAGGGAAGTTCGAGGGTATTTTGAGAACTGGCAGGGCCAACTCAGAGGTCCTTTGACGGTCACGGTGGATCGGGCGCAGTTCGACGACGCACTCGCGGCCCAGGAAACCCGGGCTGGGCAGCCCTATCGAGCTGACTACGAGAACAGCAACTATGCAGTGCGCTGGGTAATCCAGCACTCGATCACCTATGGGATTGGGCCGGTCCCTAAGGAGAGTCTGGGTGGCCCACGCGGAGCACCAGGGGGATTGGATGATCTGCTGTCGGGTAGTCTTCAGTAAGGTCATGAAGGCAACCCTCTTGTATCTCCTGATGCTCAGCCTCGGACTCATCGGCTGTGGCCTTGTGAAAGGAGAAAGCTCAGTGGCATCGCAGGCTCTCTATGAGCGCCTGGTTGCGCTAGAACAGCACGACGGTTGGCGCATCCTGGTGTGTGATGCGGCTCGCATCAGCTATCTGGATTTTCCAAAACACCCCCCAGGGAGTCGACGGCCTTCCCTCGCGCCTGCAGGGTCATCTCCGGAGAATCTTCGGCGTGTGAAGATCGTCGAACAGATCGTTCGGCCGGGTGCGATCGCCACTGAGAGCTATTCAAACGTATACCGCTACTCGGTGAAAGATCGACAGGCAGTGCCCATCTTTGGAATCGGGGACACGTACTACGACGTTGCCGATGCAACATTTGCTCCTGACGGACAGCGCATCGCTCTGTGGGTGCGAACTCCCGAGAGCGAAAAAACTGATAGGTCTCAGTTAGTGCTTCTCGACAGTGAAGGTCATTTCCAAGAAACGTTGTTGGAGGCTTCTCATGTGGGCCGTATCGCCTGGTCATCCGATGGTACCAGGCTGGCTTTTGTCGCCAACTATCAGCAGATGGAGGACAGGTTTATCTCCAACACGCAAGTACATCCGTTGCAGGGAGCTCTTTTTGTTTTTGACTTAGCGACAAAGACGCAACGCGAAGTGATTGAGAGCGGGGTTCATGGCATCACATCGTATGCCTGGTCCCCTGGTGATCGAGAGATTGTGTACGAGGGGATCGACGACGATATCTTGATCTACAATTTCGACACCCATCAGTCACGCACACTCATCGCCAAAGGTCTGGCCGAGGGGTTTCCGACGTGGTCGCCTTCGGGAGAATGGATTGCCTACATGGGCACAGACCGCAACTACTACCGCATTCATCCCGACGGTTCCGGTCAAGAGCTGCTGCTGGAAAACTTCAAATCCAGTTGGCGAGACTGGTTCTCATGGGAAGCGTGGACGCATCCCGTGACGGAGATCTGGGGACCACTCATTTGGGCTCCGGATAGCCAGTACCTGTTGTATGGACGCCATGCTGGACAGGTCGGCTTACAGACCATGCTGCATGTGCTCGACCTGAAGACTCGTCACACCGTGCGCTTAGGCGAGTTCGACGGCGACTCACCGCTTGGCTCCTGGGTTCGGACGATGTGATCGGTTACCTGGAGCAGCTTCAATAAGACAATGTCGAGAACACACAGTCAGAGAAGGTATGTTTCCTTTGATCCACGGAGCGGATATCCGGCAGGCTCGAATCTCTTTTACGAATGCACCTCTTGTGAGTCCACAATTCCTTCGCGCCCGAAAGAGAGTACGGAATGTACGTGTGGAAACATCGCAATTGACGTCGACTACGGCAGGGTCGTAATACGCGAGCATAAGTTCATTCGGCTTTTTTCTCTGGATTAGGGTGATATAGAAATCTCGAATTCCGGCACTATAAGATGATGCGATTGCGCTTCTCGCTGGGGGCGTTCCTTCACTACGCGCTCTGAAGCCCGGCTCCTCGGAGCGGGGAGGAGCCGTAGTCGCCAGGTCGATAGAGAAGCCGCGGCCTTTAGCCGCGCAGGATTCCGGGGACATCATGAGATGCCCCCGATAAAACGGACACGTCAGTTCAAGGACAACGTCTGCTCTTCAACGTGCTGGGGCGACCGATACCCCAGCGTCTGGTGAATCCGCTGACGGTTATCAAACACCTCAATGTACTCAAACAGCGCCGTCTGGGCGTCACGACGGCTGGGGTAGTGCTGCTCGATCGTGCGCTCGTTCTTCACGGTGCTGAAGACGCTCTCCGCGACGGCGTTGTCGTAACCATCGCCCGTGCGCCCCATGCTGGCGGCCAGGCCGTGCGCGGCCCACAGCGTCCGGTACTCCGCCGCCGTGTAGATCGCTCCGTGATCCGTGTGATGGATCAGCCCCGGCGGCGGCCGGCGGGTGAGGATCGCCATGTGCAAGGCCCGCAGCACCAGCGCCGTGTTGATGCGATCCGACATGGCCCAGCCCACCACCTTCCGGGAGTACAGATCGATCAGGACCGCCACATACAGCCAGCCTTCCCGGGTCGCGACACAGGGCACATCCCCCACCCAGACCCGATTCGGTGCCGGGGCGGTAAATCCGCGCTGCACGAGGTCCGGCGTGCCCTCGTGGCCCTGCCGGGCGTGCGTCGTGACCTTGAACCGCCGCCGCGTGGCCTCAATCCTGTACAGCCGCCGCAACCGCGCCACCCGGTGTTTCCCGCAGACGATCCCTTGCGCGCGGAGCTGCTGCCAGGTCTTCAGGGCGCCGTAGACGCCCCGGGCGGCCGCATGCACGCGCCGGATCTCGCCCACCAGCTGGTGATTCGCCCGAGTCCGCCGACTCAGGGGCCGGTCCCGCCAGGCGTAATAGCCGCTGCGGCTCACGGCCAGTACTCGACACAGGCTGCGACCGCGGAACTCCTGGTGATGCGCCCGGATAAACGCGTACTTTACCCGAGGTCCTTGGCAAAGTACGCCGCCGCTTTTTTTAAGAGATCCCGCTCTTCCCGGACCGCCGCCAACTCCCGCTTCAGTCGTGCCACCTCGTCCGACGACGCCGAGGGCTTGGGCCCAGGTGTGCCGCGGAAGGCCGCGTCGCCCCGGGCGGCCGCTTCATCCCGCCAGCGGTACAGCAAGGTGCGCTTCACGCCCAATTCCATGGCCAACTGCGACGCGGGTTTCTCCCCCTGGCGCAGCAGACGCACAGCTTCCACTTTGAACTCGCGCGTATACGGACCTCGTCCCTTCATGCGACACCTCCGTCTGGGTATTGTCCCATCTTTGAGGTGTCCGTCAAACCAGGGCTAGCTCATCATACGTAATTCCTGACGGATGAACTGTCATGGCTCGACTCGCCCGCGTCAGCCTGCCCGGCCTGCCCCACCAGGGAGTTGGAGGCGTTCCTCCTAGAACCGGCTTAAAGGGGTCGTGATGTGCGATGCCCAGAAAACCGCGGGCCCTCGTCGATGGCGGCTGCTATCATGTCATTGCTCGGGGCAACAACCGCCAACCGATCTTCACCGTCGAGGGTGGTCACACGAAATTCCTGGAACTGGTGCGGAGCGCTAAAGCGAAGTACCCCGGCAAGCTCTACCACTACTGCCTGATGTCGAACCATCTCCACCTGCTGCTGGCGATTGACGTCGCCGAGCAGCTGCCCAAGCTCATGCAGGCAGTCCTCCAGGGCTATGGCCGGTGGTACAAAGCCCAGACGCGCTACTGGGGCCATATTTGGCAAGGGCGGTTCAAGAGCCCTCTCGTCCCCAGGGAGAGCTACTTCCTCGAGGCAGGCCGGTACATCGAGCGAAATCCCCTCAGGGCCAACATGGTGGAGGATCTCGCCGCCTACCCGTGGTCCAGCTACCACTACTACGCGCTTGGCGAGCTAGACCCGTTGGTCGATGAAGATCCCTACTACGTCCAACTCGGCCCTACAGGAATCGCACGTCAGGCGGCCTACCGTGAGTTCGTCCGGTTGGAATCGCCGTACAGCCCAGTGCTGGATCGGGAGTTTCTTGAAACGGCGTTCTAGGCGATACCAGGAGGAACGCCTCCGCTTTCCCTTGGCGCCAACGCCATGGATCGTCTTTGCTGTAGTGCTGGATGCGATGCAGGCACTCCCGGTGGACGTTATCGGCCATAGCCAGGGGACCATCACGAGCGCCAACGCCCTCGCCTTGCATCCCAGGTTGCATGAGGGATCAACAGTGTCGTATTATGCGCCTGCCATTACATCGATCCGGGCCACGCTCTCTGCGCGAGCTGCAAATATGCCGGTAGAATCAGTGCACTATCACGTTAACCCATTCGATCCCATCAATATCATTCAACCTGCCTCTCCGCCCTTGATTTTCGGAGGCATCTTGGGACTGGCGCGGGATGTCCCCACCGGATTTCATTATTCAGACCATGCACTCGAGCGGCATGTCCGCTAGCCGGATGCTGCGACGATCCTTGCTGTGCCTGGCAGTGATCATGGCGGGGGTACTGGTCCAGAACCAGGAGAGCATCGGCATGGAGAGCGGAAACCAGTTTGCCCGACGAGGACGTGAGGCTGCGCCGCACGTCAAACGCATTGCGGACCAGTATCTGTTAGCCCAGGGGCACGACCCGCTACGGCTCGTGGCCGCGGTCTGGCTGTGGGGGCGTGGGACAAATGACGATTGGCGTGTAGACTACTGGCACACCTCGCCCTCTGACGATTATCCCAGCGTGGCGCACAGCGATGTCGAAGTCTACATTAGTCATGAGGGCCGTCCACGCCTGGTCGTAAACCAGGCCTCCCCGCCAGCCGAAATCCGCCCAAGCCCTCGCCGTCAGGCTGCGGACCGGGTACTCCTTGACCATGGGTACGACCCGGCACAGTTTCAAGCGATGGAGTGGTTTTGCATCGACTGGCACGTCGATTATTGGGATAGCCGTCTTTCGAGCTCTGCCGTGTTGTCGCACGACCCCACGCTTCGGGTTGACTTTGATTCAACCCGCCAGACTCGGCTTCAGATCCTCGATCCTTCGGTGCCGAAGCGCCCATTGTAGAACTAGTGTGGTGCGTCTAACGCTTCTTTACATTTGGTGATCTTGGCCATGATCCGTTCTACCGGAGCACTCCAGACAAAGACCTGGGGGTGCTGGTTATGATGCGCCATGTACGCTTTGATGGCCGCAATCAAGACGGGCACGTTGCGGAAGCTGCCACGCCGGATACGTTTGTCGGTGAGCTCGCGGAACCACCGTTCGATAAGATTCACCCAGGAACTGGACGTGGGCGTAAAGTGGAGATGGAACCGCGGATGGCGTTTCACCCAGGCGTTGACCCGCGGATGTTTGTGCGTCCCATCATTGTCGACGATCAGGTGCAAGGCCAGGGGGCTCGGCGTCTCGGTGTCGATGCGCTTGAGGAACCGGATAAACTCCTGATGCCGGTGACGCGGCATGCAATCCCCGATGACTGTGCCATCGAGCATGCTCAGGGCCGCAAAGAGGGTCGTGGTGCCATTGCGCTTGTAGTCGTAGGTCTGTCGAGCCGGAATCCCCGGCCGCAAGGGGAGCAAGGGCTGCGTGCGGTCGAGGGCTTGAATCTGGCTCTTCTCGTCGACGCACAGCACCAGGGCTTTGTCGGGCGGATTGAGGTAGAGGCCCACGACATCCTGGAGTTGCTCGACGAAGTGTGTGTCGCGACTGAGCTTGAAGGTCTCGACCAAGTGGGGCTTCAGGTTGTGCCGCTTCCAGATCCGACGGATGGTGGCTTCGCTCAGGCCTTGGGCCCGCGCCATACTGCGCGTACTCCAATGCGTCGCCTGGGGCGGGGTCGTGTGCAGGGTGGCTTCGACCACGGCCCGCATCTTGCGGACCGAGATCCGCGGCAGGCGCCCTGGCCGCGGCGCATCCTTTTCCAGTCCCAACACGCGCAGGGCCAAAAACCGCTGCCGCCACAGTTGGACGGTAGGCCGCGAGACCCGCCGCCGGTGCGCGATCTCCTGGCTCAGCACCCCGTTGGCCGCCAGCCGAATGATCTGCGCCCGCTGCACCAGTCGCAGGGGCAGGCGGCGCGCACGGGACCACGTCGCCAAGGTCGAACGCTCCTCGGCGGACAACACGCTGGGGGCTGCGGTGCGGCTCATGGCGCCGCATCATACACCGCTCTTGAGTATACAACAAGCTATTTATGACGCACTACACTAGCTGCTCCGTCGAAAACCTCAGGTTTGCGTAATGTTGAATGCGTAAGGCGTAATGTGATCTCGTCGAGAGACATTACGCGTTACGCATTTCACATTCCACAAGCACGAGGATTTCGACAGAGCAAGAACTAGCACTATCCCAAGTCGTGCTCCGGCCGTCCCCTCGATCAGAGCGAGGCTTGCGGCCTCGGCTGCCGGGATTCCTCGAGGGTTGGTAACCTATCACACGCGTTTCCTTGATCCCGTCAATGTAATAGCGCCTAGTCTGAACCCGCTGCTTGATGTTGGGGAGGTCGTAGGGGTTTGGAAGGGATCTGGTCACCGGATTCAAATACTCGGATCATGATCTGGCGCGGCATCTTCGGTAAGCGAGGCCTCTGGTTTCTTGGCTTCCTGATCGCTGTCGTCCCAGAGCCGGGAACTGCACTCCTATTGATGTTGGGATTAACAGGTCTAGGCGTCAGGTGCCGACGCAGCCAATTAATGTGAGGGGTCGAACTCAATCGTTGCGAGATCAAAGAAGCGCCCAGGCCATCGCCTTGGAGCTTTCTGTTTTGGTGATCCCCTAAGAAAAATCTAGCAACTTGGCGGGAGGGATTTTGAAGGCTTTCGCCAGCTTCCCAAGCGTGTCGATCTTTGCCGGGGGAGGGTTCTTCAGGCTCTCGAGCCGCTGCACGTGCCGGTAGGCGAGGTCTGCCCGCTCGGCGAGTTCTTCCTGCGTCCACCCCGCCCGTTTGCGCAGTGCCCGGAGCCGGTGCGCGAATTGAATCCGAATCGTCGTCGCCACAACGGCATTGTAGGAAGCCCTTCTGTGGCGTAACACGACCTACAAGGCGTGTATATCTGGTATACTTTTCGACGAGATGGCCGGATTCGCAACCTCGTCGCTTCAAGAAACCAAGTGGTATGCCTATGAGGCCAGGGATGCCGCTGCGAATCGCCGCGTCACGTTGATCCTGTCCGAGCCGGACTATCGGACGGCGACGAGGCCGGTGAGCGGCTACCGGGGCATGATCACGGACCTGATGACCGGCAAGCGATACCGGGCGTTTGGCCCGGCCTGCTGGGAGGTTCGATGCGTCTGCGACTCATTGGTCGTGGAGACTCTGCTCTGCTGATTCCCGTGACAGACTACCACAGCAAGCAGTCCCACTATTCTTGTCCAAGATACCTGTCCTCATAACACCGTTCACTCGCCTCCAACTCCAACGCAAGCGGGAAGAGGCTGTCATTTTCCTGTTTGCGTTGTTATAATCTGTGAGCCTACCGAAGGGGCTTGCACATGAAAACGATCGAGACGCTCACCCCAAGCGAAGTCGCCAAGATCCTGAAACTTCACCCCTTCACCGTCACACGGTTAGCCAGAGAGGGCAAGATCCCCGCGTTCAAAGTGGGTGGTGTCTGGCGTGTTCGCAAGGATCAGTTCGAGAAGTGGATCGCCTCACAAACCATTACCCGATCTCGCAGGAGAAGTTCGGTGGCATGAAGAAGCGGCTCACCCATTCCAAGAAACTCCGACGGCGCACCGAAAAAGCGTATCAGCACATCCCCGATAGGCCAGCGGAGTTCAAAATGACCGAGCTTTCTCAACTCGAATCCCATCTTTGGGAAACCGCCAACATTCTGCGCGGTCCGGTGGATGCCGCCGACTTCAAGACCTACGCCTTCCCACTGCTCTTCTTCAAGCGCATCTCCGACGTGCATGACGAGGAGCATCAGGCCGCGCTGGAGGAATCCGGCGGTGACGAAGAATACGCCCTCTTTCCCCAGAACTACCGCTTTCAGGTGCCGGAAGGCTGCCACTGGGGTGATGTGCGAGTCGTTACCACGAACGTCGGACAGGCGCTGCAAACCGCCATGCGCGGCATCGAGAAGGCCAACCCGGAGACCCTGTACGGCATCTTCGGCGATGCTCAGTGGACCAACAAGGAACGCCTTTCTGATTCGCTGCTCCGCGACCTAATCGAGCATTTCTCGCGCATCAATCTCGGCAACCGGGCGGCGCAGACCGACGTCCTCGGCCAGTCCTACGAATACTTGATCAAGAAGTTCGCCGATGCCACCAACAAGAAGGCCGGCGAGTTCTATACGCCGCGCTCGGTGGTGCGGTTGATGGTGAACATCCTCGATCCGCAAGAGGGCGAGTCCATTTACGACCCCGCGTGCGGCACGGGCGGCATGTTGCTGGAAGCCATTCATCACGTCCGAGAGAATCACGGCGATGTGCGCCTGCTCTGGGGCAAGCTCTTCGGCCAGGAGAAGAACCTCACCACGTCCGCCATCGCCCGTATGAATCTGTTTCTGCACGGTGCGGCGGACTTTCAGATCATCCGGGGAGATACGCTTCGTAACCCAGCCTTCTTCTCCGGTGACAGCCTCGCCACCTTCGACTGCGTCATCGCCAATCCGCCCTTCTCGTTGGAAAAGTGGGGCGAGGAGGTCTGGGCCAGTGACCCGTACGGTCGCAACTTTGCCGGTATGCCGCCGGCCAAGAGCGGCGACTACGCCTGGGTGCAGCACATGATCCGCTCTATGGCGCCGAAAACCGGCCGCATGGCCGTGGTCTTGCCGCACGGTGCGCTCTTCCGCATGGGCGCGGAAGGCACGATCCGCCGGAAGATCCTCGGCATGGACTTGCTCGAAGCGGTCATCGGTCTCGGCCCGAACCTGTTCTACGGCACCGGTCTCGCCGCTTGCATCCTCGTGTTCCGCCAGCGCAAGGTGAAGGACCGGAAGAACAAAGTACTGATCCTCAACGCTTCTCGTGAGTTCAAGACGGGGCGAGCGCAAAACGAACTACTGCCGGAGCATGTCGAGCGTATCCACGGCTGGTATCGTCACTTCAAAGACGTAGAAGGCATCGCCCGCGTGGTCACGCTCGAAGAGATTGCTACCAATGACCACAACCTCAATATCCCACGCTATGTCGAGCCGCAGGTAACACAGGAGACGCTCTCCGTTGAAGAGGCAATGAAGCGACTGAGGACCAGCGCTAGAGCGGCGTTGGAGGCGGAAGACAGACTCGTTGAGCTGCTCAAGAAAGAGGGGCTGCTGCAGCATGAACGTGCCCATGGTTGAGCGCATCTCCCAGCAACAGCTCGAGTCCTACCTCTGGGGTGCTGCCGTGCTCCTGCGCGGGACCATCGACGCCGGTGACTACAAGCAGTTCATCTTTCCGCTGCTCTTCTACAAGCGCCTGTGCGACGTCTTCGACGAGGAGACACAGACCGCGCTGGCCGAGTCGGGGGGCGACAAGAAGTTCGCCGCCTACGCGGAGAACCACCGCTTCCAGATCCCGCCTGAGGCTCACTGGCGTGAGGTGCGCAAGGTGGCCAAGGATGTCGGCCGCGCCCTCCAGAATGCCATGCGCGCCATCGAGACCGCGAATCCTGACAAGCTCTACGGCATCTTCGGCGACGCGCAGTGGACCAATAAAGACCGCCTCTCCGACACGATGTTGCGCGACTTGGTCGAGCACTTCAGCGCGTTGGAACTGACACTCGCCAACCTGCCCGAGGATGAACTGGGCAACGGCTACGAATATCTCATCAAGAAGTTCGCCGACGATTCCGGCCATACCGCCGCCGAGTTCTATACCAACCGCACCGTCGTCCATCTCATGACCGAGATGCTGAAACCGCAACCCGGCGAGAACATCTACGACCCCACTTGTGGTTCGGGTGGCATGCTGCTCTCCTGCATCACGCATCTGCGCTGGCAGCGGCAGGAATGGCGCAACGTGCGTCTCTACGGGCAAGAGCGGAACCTGATGACCTCCTCCATCGCCCGAATGAACTGCTTCCTCCACGGCATTGAGGACTTCCGCATCGAGCGCGGCGATACCCTCGCCGAGCCCAAGCTCGTGCAGGGTGACCACCTGATGCGCTTCGACGTGGTACTGGCCAATCCGCCGTACTCCATTAAGCAGTGGGATCGCGACGCCTTCGCTTCCGATCCCTGGGGACGCAATCTCTACGGCACCCCGCCACAGGGCCGGGCGGACTATGCTTTCTGGCAGCACATCCTCCAAAGCATGGCGCCGAAGACCGGCCGCTGCGCCATCCTCTTCCCGCACGGCGTGCTCTTCCGCCAGGAGGAAGCCGACATGCGGCGTAAGCTTATCGAGGCCGACGCCATCGAGTGCATCCTCGGCCTGGGACCGAATCTCTTCTACAATTCGCCGATGGAGGCCTGCGTTGTTATCTGTCGTACCGCCAAGCCGAAGGAGCGACGCAATAAGATTCTCTTCATCAACGCGGTGAATGAGGTCACCCGCGAACGCGCCCAAAGCTTTCTGACCGACGACCATATCGAGCGCATCGTCAGAGCCTACGAGCGGTTCAAGGATGAACCCGGCTTCACTCGCGTGGCGACGCTGGAGGAAATTCGTGCCAAGGAAGGCAGCCTTAGCATTCCGCTCTACGTTGAGTCCACCACGGTGAACGGCACGTTAGAAACAAGAAAGACGGCTGCGCCTGCGGGCACACTGAATGCGTGGCTCAAGTCTCGCGGCGAAGTCGCAGAAACCCTGACACGAGTCCTACCGAGATCAACGCCGCTGAAACTGGGAGCTCACCTGCGGGGTACCGATACTTGCGAGTTGTTCAAAGGCAAAACCAAGTGGACTCATGTTCACTTTGGCGATGTAGTGGAGAACCTCAACGAGACGGAGAGTAATCTCGCCGAAGCCGGAGTAGATCGCTTCGTCGGGCTGGAGCATCTGGACCCGGGATCGCTGCACATCCAGGAGTGGGGCAACGTGGCGGACGGCACTACGTTTACGCGCCGCTGCCAGCCGGGGCAGGTGCTCTTCGGCAAGCGCCGCGCCTACCAGCGCAAGATAGCCGTGGCGGAGTTCGACGCGGTGGTCTCGGGCGACATCTACGTGCTCGCGCCGAAGAACGACCGCCTGCTACCAGAGCTCCTGCCGTTCCTCTGCATGTCGGAGCGGTTCTTCGAATTCGCGGTTGAGACCTCCGCCGGATCACTCTCACCTCGGACCAACTGGAGCCACCTCGCGAAGTTCGAGTTCGCCCTCCCGCCGCTTGATCAGCAGCGCCTTATTGCGGAGATCCTCCGCACGGCCGATGAGGTCGCATGCACTTGGGAAGCATCCAAGCAAAGCATGCTGACCTTGCATCAAGCGCAACTGCGAGAAGCGTTCGAGAACTCAAATGGCCGTTGGCCAACCAAAGCACTCGGTGATGTCGCAAGAGTTGAGCGTGGGATGTTCTCTCACCGGCCGCGAAATCTGCCTGAGTTTTACGGCGGCGAATACCCCTTCGTTCAAACCGGTGATGTCCAGAACGCCGACCGATTCTTAACACACTTCGAATATCACCTGACCGAACTCGGAACGACCTACAGCAAAGCGTTTCCCGCAGGCACTATCCTCGTGACGATTGCTGCGGTGATTGGCGCGACTGCGATTTCAGATCGAAAAGTCTTCGTTACCGACAGCGTGGTCGGAGTGGTGCCATCCGAGAATATGAACGTCGACTACTTGGAATTGTTCCTCCGATTCAAGCGGCACTTCCTCGAAAACCAGGCTGCCACCCAAACGGCTCAGAAGAACATCAACCTTCAGGTCTTGCGGCCGCTGCTGGTGCCGTGCCCGCCCAGGGCGGTTCAAGAACGGATTGCATCCGAGATTCTTGAACCGTTTCACGCGGGAAAGGAGACGGAGACTCATGTCAGAAAGACCCGCGCCCTGTTGAACTCGTTGGCCAACCAGATCGTGGGGAGCACATCATGAGTTTCACCGAATCCAACACGGTCGAGCAGATGATCCTTGATGTCGTAGCGCCGGACGGCTACGCAACAGGTGGCGCGTTGGTCTCTCGCGAAACACCATCCTTGTCGAGCGGTTCGGTTGGGACGAGTCTACGGCCGGTTCGCTGGGACTATATGCCCGCTGTCCAGCTTCCGCGCCAGCCCGGCGACATCATGGTGGAGCCGTGGGTGCGCGAGGCGCTCATCCGCCTCAACCCAGAAATCGCTGCCCAGCCCGACCGCGCCGACGAAGTCATCTACAACTTGCGCGCTTGCATCCTCTCCGTGCAGGCCGACGGCCTGGTGCGAGCCAACGAGAACTTCATGGCCTGGGTGCGCGGCGAGAAAACCATGCCCTTCGGTAAGAATGGCGAGCATGTGCCCATCCTCCTCGTGGATGCTGCCCAGCCGGCGAATAACCGCCTTATCGTCACCAACCAGTGGACCTACCAGACTGGCCCAGTGGAGAAGCGGTTCGACGTGGTCTTCGTGGTCAACGGTCTGCCGTTGATCATCGGTGAGGCCAAGACGCCCACGCGCAGCGCGGTGACGTGGTTCGACGGCGCCTACCAGATCAACGAAATTTACGAGAAAGAAGTACCGGCCATGTTCGTCCCGAACGTCTTCTCGTTCGCCACGGAGGGCCGCCTCTTCCGCTACGGCTCCATCCGCATGCCTATCGAGATGTGGGGGCCGTGGCGCGACGATGAGAACCAAGAGGAAGGCGAACTGCGACATGTGCAGGCTGCGGTGCAGAGCATGCTGCGGCCCGAGGTAGTGCTCGACATCCTGCAAAACTTCACCCTCTTCGCTACGGACAAGAAGCACCGACGGATCAAGGTCATCTGCCGCTATCAGCAGTTCGAAACGGCCAACAAGATCGTGGACCGGGTGGTAAAGGGCTATCCGAAGAAGGGCCTCATCTGGCATTTCCAGGGCAGTGGCAAATCGCTGCTGATGGTCTTCGCCGCCCAGAAGCTGCGGCTGCACCCGAAGCTCGGCAATCCCACGGTGATCATCGTGGTGGACCGCATTGACCTCGACACCCAGATCACCGCTACCTTCAACGCCACCGATGTGCCCAACATGGTCGGGGTGGCCACGCGCAAGGAATTGCAGGAGTTGCTCGGGCAGGACGTGCGCAAGGTGCTGATCACGACGATCCATAAGTTCGGTGAGGTGGGCGGCAAACTGAACGAGCGACCGAACATCATCGTCATGGTGGATGAAGCCCACCGCACACAGGAGGGTGATCTCGGCCGCAAGATGCGCGAGGCCTTGCCGAACGCGTTTCTCTTTGGCCTGACCGGCACGCCCATCAATCGCGCAGACCGGAACACCTTCTGGGCCTTTGGAGCGGATGAAGATGAGAAGGGCTACCTGAGCCGTTATTCGTTCCAGGAGTCAATCCGCGACAAAGCCACCTTGCCCCTGCACTTTGAAGCGCCGGAAGTCCGATTGAAGATTGATCGCGCGGCCATTGACGAGGCCTTTGCCCAGATCACCGGCGCACTGAGCGAACAGGACCGCGATGACTTAGCCAAGCGCGCCGCCAAGATGGCCGTGCTGGTCAAGAACCCGGAGCGTATTCAGGCAGTCGTCCGGCACATGGTCCAGCACTACCAGACCAAGGTGGAGCCGAACGGCTTCAAGGCGCAGGTGGTGGTCTTCGACCGGGAATGTTGCGTGCTCTACAAGCAGGTGATGGATGAGCTGATCGATCCGGCAGCCAGCGCGATCGTCATGACCACCGCGCCCGGTGACCCACCCGCCTGGAAGCAGCACGAGCGAGATAAGGATGCCGAGGAAAAACTACTCGACCGCTTCCGCGACCCGGCCGACCCGCTGAAGTTCGTCATCGTCACCTCCAAGCTGTTGACTGGCTTCGACGCACCCATCCTGCAGGTGATGTATCTCGACAAGCCGATGAAGGACCACAACCTCCTGCAAGCCATCTGCCGGACGAACCGCACCTGCGGCCAGGAGAAGACCCACGGCCTGATCGTGGATTACATCGGCATCTTCGATGATGTCGCCCGCGCGCTGGATTTCGATGAAAAGGCCGTACAGCAGGTGGTGAGCAACATTGAGGAGTTGCGAAAAGCCCTGCCCGTGCAAGCGCAGAAGTGCCTCGCGTTCTTCCCCCGCGTGGACCGCTCCGTGGGCGGCTACGAAGGCTTGATGGCCGCGCAGGAGTGCCTCCCCAATAACGAGACGCGCGACAAGTTCGCCGCCCAATATATTGTGCTGGGCACCATCTGGGAAGCCCTCTCGCCAGATCAGTGTCTGAATCCCTACGAGAAAGAGTATCGCTGGCTCACGCAGGTCTATGAGTCCGTCAAACCCCCGAGCGGAAACGGCAAGTTGCTCTGGCACGCGCTCGGAGCCAAGACGGTCGAGCTGATTAACGAGAACGTTCATCTGGAATCCGTGCGCGACGATGTCGAGACACTCGTGCTCGACACCCAGGTGTTGGAGAGCATTCTGAAAGACACCGAACCATCCAAGCGCGCCAAGGAGATCGAGATTAAGCTCATCGCCCGCCTGCGGAAGCATCTCGGCAATCCCAGGTTCATCGCCCTCGGCGAACGATTGGAGAAGATCAAAGAGCGCCACGAGCAAGGCTTCCTGACGAGCTTGGAGTTCCTGAAGCAGATTCTTGAACTGGCCAAGGAAGTCGTCGAAGCCGAGAAGGAGACTGAGCCTGAAGCAGAGCGCGACAAGGCAAAGGAAGCGCTGACGGAACTCTTCAAGGAAGCCAAGAATCAGAACACCCACATTATCGTCGAGCGCATCGTAGCCGACATCGATGACATCGTGAAAAAGGTGCGCTTCCCGGATTGGCAGCATACGACCCAAGGCGAACGGCTTGTGCAGAGGGAACTCCGCAGGACGCTGCTGAAATACAAACTCCACACCGACCAAGAGTTGTTCGACCGGGCGTACGCATATATCAAGCAGTACTATTAGCCCGCGAAACGGTCTCGAAATCTAGTGACGCAAGAAAAAACGGAGGCAGCCCAACTCGTACTGCCTGGCCGATCTTGAATGGCAACCACTTACTCCCATTCCCGCCTTTCTGCCTTCGAGCTGCTATAATCAGCTCGATGCCCTTCAACGTTGGCAACCGCTACCCTCGCGTTTCTGAGCATGATAAGTTGTGCGTATTTCTCATCCAATTGCTCCACTTCCAGCCAGGCTTTATAGGGTATGCTTGCTACAACTAGAAAATAGCCATGGCGCAGCTTCGAACATTGCAGACAGCCTTGTTTGTCGAAGGATTGAATCTCACTGATAAGCTGTCGCTGACGGCGGAAATCATCAGGGCCTCAAATCAAACTTACTCAAGCGATCCCGTCCTACTCCCTATGCCGCAGGATGCTCCTCCCGAGATTCCAAGAATAATTCTCCGAAGCGTCGATTCGCAGTGTGTGTGCAATGTCGCCCTAAATCGTGTTGATCTCTTTTTCAACGCCAAAGAAGCGATGCTCCAATTAGAGAACGTGCCGCAAATCCCTCATGGCCACCTCCAGGTAGCTGTTACCAATCTTCTAAGAGAACGATTTGGTGCTCGCGTTGCAAGAGTTGGTATTGTCTCTAACCTGGTCGTCGAGGTGCGCGAGATTCCGACGATATTTCTTGAGAAACACTACCTGAAGGAAACGGCGCACATCTCAGACACCTATGAGTTACAACTTCATGCATTGAATCGCATCATGCTAGACAGATATAAAATCGAAATGAATCGTTGGATCAGGCTCTCCGCTAGCAGAAGCCAGGAGGGCGGAGGTCCTCAAGTGTTAGACGTTGCTCTGGATGTGAATACTCTGCCGACACACCGACACGATTTGGATGGTGAGAAATTGCGTTTTATTTTCTCTGAAGTTCTCGACAGCATGTCGAGTCTCTTGAAGGAACACTTTAATGGCAGCTAGTGCAGCAGTTCTGCCAACAGTGACCAACGCCTCCCTGGGTAGGTTGCGCTTGCTTGTTCCGGATAGGAATGTCCTCCTGCATCTCTCTAAGAGGTATTTGAGCGATATCGTCGGCCTCCCATCTGATGCGGTTATCAGGTATGAAAGCCGACAAGCATCCAGAGTGGTGGATTTCTTCGAAGAACTACTGCAAGGCTTTGTCGAGCCAGTCGCTTGGCGTACCGGACTCTTAGCGACTTCCTACCCTGAAACTGATCAAGATGTCGCAATAGATGCATCCGCGGTCATTAAGTGCCTGGCTGACGCACTACAATTGGAGGAAGTAAGTGGGCGAGAAGAATTGGAGTTTGATTTGGCGAATTCCTACCGGGCAGTCCCTGAAGTAACAGCTCTCTATGTTCAAAACTTTCGTCAGGAAACCCAGGTGACCATTTTGCTTGCGGTACCGAAGTACGACGATAAGGTAATGGATGAGTTGCTGGATATCGAGTATGCGCTGCAAAAACGCCATGAGCATTGCAATCTGGCAGTCTCCTATATTCCCCAGGTCTTTAAGAATCGACGGGAAATTGTTCATCCGATGGCACGACTAATTTTCGAAAGAGTGGATGGCTGATTTTGCCACCCATAATGATCAAGCAAAGCACGACGAGCAATTGGCCGCGTACTTAATCGACAAGGTTGAGAGATTCGCGGACTGGTCAATCGTCGCTTGCTTCTATGCGGCGATTCATTACTTTGAGTGTCGCTTGTCTGCCAGCTTTGTAGAAGAAAGCAGCAAGCATACCGAGACAAGCATGCCTGTCGATTCCAAGGGCGACCCTCGTATGACAGCGCATCAATGGCGAACAAAGATGATCGGAGATAGCTACCCGCAGAGTACCTGGAAGGCATTCAGAAAACTCAGGAACTCCAGCGAGACGGTTAGATATCTGAGTCACGGCATTGGTACTCGCACGGCTTTTGAAGCCGCACCTTCAGCGAAGCTCTTCAATAAGAGCGACGCTCAGCAGTTTCTTAACAGAGAATTGCAGCAGCTTAAACGGGATTTTAAGGTCGACCTGAGCGAATTTGTTGTAGCTTTGGAGTTGAGCCGGTCAGACGTGCAAGCACAATTGCTTGTCGGCAAACTGCTCGACAATTTCACCTCGTATGCGGAATTCCAAGCAAGTAAGGTCGACGATTTCCGCAGGAAGGGATTCACGAGGTCCGATATAGAGCTACTAAACAGACACTTGCTGGCTCATGGGTTTCCTTCAATCTAAGCTTAGAAGAGGCTACTTGCGCAGAGTCCGTTTTGGGGTCTCTTGCTCATGTGCTCGGTAGGGGTGACTTCGTTTTGATCACCACGACAGCCGTCTAGCACTTTCGTACGTGCACCAGCTCGTCGAGGCGGATCCGGATCGTTTGCACTCCCAGGGCGCGGCATAGTTCGCATACCGCACGTCCCGGGGAGCCATATTTCCCGGTGTACGAACCGAGGGTGGGTTTGGTAACCCGTACCACACCTCGACCGTACGCCGGTCATGCACAAGCACCTTCT
>Ga0209515_10002787_pt1 | contig 26116 bp, 25 predicted proteins | sample Subgroupgradi54m_FD_187454 | JGI IMG/M metagenome (GOLD analysis project Ga0209515, IMG submission 187454) | Subsurface groundwater microbial communities from S. Glens Falls, New York, USA - GMW60B uncontaminated upgradient, 5.4 m (SPAdes)... ... | reverse complement strand
GCGGCTGGAGGACCGGCGCACTGGTTCGAGCATGTGTGAAGGCTCATCGACGCCCTCGCCGGGCGCGCTCCGCGCTTGGCCGCCGCCTCAATGGCGGCTGGAGGACCGGCGGGCCAGACCGGTGGCGCACTCACAAACGCTTCGGTCGGGGCCCGCCGGTTGCCCAATCGAGCAGTTCCACCGTGTGGACCACCGGCAGGCTGGAATCGCCGCTCAGGTGCAGAATGCAGCCGACATTGCCCGATGCCACCACCTGCGCCCCGGTATCGCGCAGATGCCCGGTCTTGCGGTCGCGCAGGGTGCGCGACAACTCGGGCTGGAGGATGCTGTAGGTTCCGGCCGAGCCACAGCACAGATGCGATTCGGTGGGCTCGACCACCCGGAAGCCGGCGGCGCGCAGCAGATCCTTGGGCAGGTCACGCACCCGCTGGCCATGCTGCAACGAGCAGGCGGCGTGATAGGCCACCACCAGACCGCCAGCGGCGCCGTTCGGCTTGAGGGGCAGGTCGGCAAGCAGTTCCGACACGTCGACGGCCATCGCTGCAATCTCGGCGGCCCGCGCCGCCCAGGCGGCTTCGTGACGCAGCAGAAAGCCATAGTCCTTGACCACGGTGCCGCAGCCCGAGGCATTGATCACCACCGCATCCAGGCCATGGGCCCGCTGCTCGGCGATCCAGGCATCGACATTGGCCTTGGCGAAGTCCAGAGCCGCCGCCTCGCCGCCGAGGTGATGGTCGACGGCGCCGCAACAGCCCGATCCGGCCGCCACCACCACCTCGCAGCCATGGCGGGTGAGCAGGCGGATGGTCGCGGCATTGATCTCGGCAGCGGCCACCTGCTGAACGCAGCCGGCCAACAGGGCCACCCGCTTGCGCAACGGCCCCTCGGCGGCAAAGACCTGGGGCTTGAGCGGTGCCGTCGGCCGCGCCGCGGGGGCTGCTTCGACCATCGCCCGCAGCCGCGCCGGCAACAGCGCCGCAAACGGCCGCCCCAGCCGTCCCATTGCCATCGCCGCGGCAAACCGGCGCGGATAGGGCAGCAGCGCCCGCAGCAAACGCCGCAGCAGCCGGTCATGCCACGGCCGCCGCGCCGTCTCCTCGATGCGGACCCGGGCCAGGTCGACCAGATGCATGTAATGCACCCCCGACGGACAGGTGGTCATGCACGACAGGCAGGACAGGCAGCGGTCCACATGCAGGGTCACCGCCGCCGAGGCCGGCTTGGCGCTCTCCAGCATGTCCTTGATCAGGTAGATGCGGCCGCGCGGACTGTCGTTCTCGTCGCCCAGCACCACATAGGTCGGGCAAGTCGCCGTGCAGAAGCCGCAATGGACGCATTTGCGCAGAATCCCGTCGGCAACGGCAATGGCCGGGTCGTGGAGCTGGTCGGGGGTAAAGTGGGTCTGCATGTCCTAGCGGCCTGTCCTTCTTATACCGATGAGCCTGAAGGCTCATCCATGCCCTCGCCGGGCGCGCTCCGCGCTTGGCCGCGGCCTCAATGGCCGCTGGAAGACCGGCGCACCGGTTCGAGCATGTGCAAACATTTCGCTCGCCGGTCTTACTGTCTCGTTCCCCCTTCACATCCCCGCATACATCCGCCCCGGATTGAGAATGCGCTGCGGATCGAACGCCTCCTTGACCCGCTCGCTCAGCTTGCGCAGCGGCTCGGGCAGCGGCTGGAAGACCGGGACATGGGCGCGGATGTCGGCCGGAGCGCGGACCAGAGTGGCGATACCGCCGGTCGCCGCGATCGCCCGCCGCACCGTATCGGCCGCCGCGTCGGGCGCGGTCACCGCCAGCCACACCAAGCCGCCGCCGCGGTCATAGACCGCCCGCACCTCCTGCGTCACGGTGATCGCCGCCACCAGCCGGGCGGCAGAGGCCGGCGGCGGCAGCAGGCGCCACACGATAGCGGCGCCGGCCAGGGCGGTAACATCGCGCACCTCGCGCCAGAACTCGGCGGAGGCTGTGGTCTGCAATTCCTCGGTCGGCAGGCCGTCGGCCAGATCGCGCCGCAGCGCCTGGCAGCGATGCACCACCGACGGCGCCGCCCCCTCGACACGAATCGCGGTTACGCTGCCCGGCAGATGCGCGGCGCCGGAGACTTCGTGCGGGCTTTGCAGGGCGCGGGTCATCAGCCGGTTGGCGTTGATGTCGCTCAGGCCGCGCACCAGCAGAGTGCGCCCGGAGTCCGGTGCCGGCATGACCTTGAAGGTGATCTCGGTCATCGCCGCCAGGGTGCCGAACGAGCCGGCCAGCAGCTTGGGCAGGTCGAAACCGGTGACGTTCTTGACCACCCGGCCGCCCGCCTTGAACACCTCGCCGCGCCCCGACACGCAGGATACGCCCAGGATATGGTCGCGCCCGGCTCCAGCGGCGAGCCGGCGCGGCCCCGACAGATTGGTGGCGAACAGTCCGCCGATGGTACCCTGCCCGCTCGCCCCGCCAAGCAGCGCGCCATAATCGGCCGGCTCGAAAGCCAGATGCTGGCGATGCTCGGCCAGCAATGCGGTGATCTCGGCCAGCGGCGTACCGGCCCGGGCCCGCATCACCAGTTCGTTGGGCTCGTACAGGGTGACTCCGCGCAGCCCCGACAGGTCGAGCGTCCCCGCCGCCTGCACCGGCCGCCCCAGCCCGCGCTTGCTGCCCGCGCCGGTCAGCTCCAGCGGCACCCGACCTTGCGCGGCCCAGCACAGCAGCTCGGACAGCGCGCGTTCGTCGGAGGGCTGGTACCGGTCGGTCATCAGAACCTCGGCAGATCGGGAAACGGCATCGGCCCGCCGGCGGGGCGCAGATGGCCGAGTTCGCCGCAGGGCTGCAACACCGGAAACACCTTGCCGGGATTGAGCAGGCCGACCGGATCGAAGGCGCATTTCAGCCGCTGCTGCTGCGCCAGATCGTCAGCACTGAACATCACCGGCATCAGGTCGCGCTTTTCGACGCCGACGCCGTGCTCGCCGGTCAGCACGCCGCCGACCTCGACGCACAGCCGCAGAATGGCCGAGCCGAACGCTTCCGCGGTTTCCAGCTCGCCCGGCTGGTTGGCATCGAACAGGATCAGCGGATGCAGATTGCCGTCGCCGGCATGGAACACGTTGGTGACGCGCAAGCCGTAATGGCGCGACATCTCGGCGATGCGGGCCAGCACCTCGGGCAGACGGGCGCGCGGAATGGTGCCGTCCATGCACAGATAGTCGGGGGCCAGCCGCCCCGCCGCCGGAAACGCCGCCTTGCGTCCGGCCCAGAAGCGCATGCGCTCCTCCTCGCCGGCCGAGGCCCGGACCCCGGTGGCACCGCAGCGCCGGGCGATATCGCCGACCCGGCCGATCAGATGCTCGACCTCGGCTGCCGGCCCGTCCAACTCGCAGATCAACAACGCCTCCACGTCCAGCGGATAGCCGGCATGAACATAGTCCTCGGCGGCATGGATGGCCGGGCGGTCCATCATCTCCAGCGCCGCCGGAATGATACCCTCGCCGATGATCGCCGCCACGCAATCGCCCGCCGCCTCGTTGCTGGGAAAGCCCATCAGCAGGGCCCGCACCGTCTCCGGCCGGGTGAGAATGCGCACGGTCACTTCGGTGATGACCCCAAGCAACCCCTCGGAGCCGGTCACCACCCCCATCAGGTCGTAGCCGTCGCCATCGCCCTGATGCTTGCCGCCCAGCCGCACCACCGAACCGTCCATCAGCACCAGTTCGAGGCCCAGCAGATTGTTGGTGGTCAGGCCGTATTTCAGGCAATGCACGCCGCCGGCATTCTCCGCCACATTGCCGCCGATGGAACAGGCGATCTGGCTGGACGGGTCGGGGGCATAGTAATAGCCGAGATGCTGCACCGCCTGGGTAATGGCCAGATTGGTAACGCCCGGCTGGCAGACGACACACCGATTGTCGGTATCGACCTCGATCACCCGGTTGAGCCGCCCCAGGCCCAGCGTCACCGCGTCGGCCAATGGCAGAGCGCCGCCTGACAGGGAGGTGCCGGCGCCGCGTGGCACGATCTTGACGCCTTCCTGATGGCAGTAAGCCAGTACCCGCGAAACCTGCTCGGTGGTCGAGGGCAACACGACGATCAGCGGCAACTGGCGATAGGCGGTCAGGCCGTCGCATTCATAGGGACGCAGTTCGTCCTCGTCGCTGATGACCCCATTGGGAACGATGCCGCGCAGGTGGCGGACGATCCGCGATCGCCGGGCAATCACCCCACCGTCCGGCTCGGGCATCAGCATGCCGACCTCTTCACCTGCTGCTTTGGTATGACCACTTTATGTTGGGCGCTTCCCGCCCGCAAGGGGAACATGGGGCGAAGCCGGCTGTTGCCTTAGGGCCACTCGCCGAAAGGATTCGCCATGACCCACGACCCCGGAACCGGCGGCAACCTGCCGATCGCCACCCTGTTCAACACCCTGATGCACGACGTCACCCTGCTGTTCCGCAAGGAATTCGAGCTGGCGCGCAGCGAGTTGTCATGGAAGGCCTCGCGCCTGAGCAACGGCGCGGCGATGCTCGGCGCCGCCGCTGCCGTCGGATTGGCCGCTCTGCTGTTCCTGATGGCCGCGGCCACCTTTGCTTTCGCTTTGGTGGTGCCGGCCTGGGCTGCTGCGCTGATCGTCGGCGGCCTCGCGGCCATCGCCGCCGCCAGCCTGTACCTGATCGGCCGCAAGCGGCTGACGGGAGAAGGGCTGTACCCTGAACGCACCGTCCGCACCCTGCGCGACGATGCTGAATTCACCCGCCGTCAGATGCGCGGCGAACCCCATGGCTGATACCACCCAGCCATCGGCCGACAGTCGTGGCCGCACAGCGGATCGCCCGACCCGAATTCCCTATCGCGGCTGGAAGGACATTGCGCTGCGCGTTTATGAAGAGGCCAACCGCGACCACCTGTCGATTGTCGCCGCGGGCGTCGCCTTCTATGCCTTCCTGGCCCTGTTTCCCGCCTTGGCCACGCTGGTGTCGCTGTATGGGCTGCTGGTCGATCCCATGACGGTGGCCAATCAGATGGACGCCTTGGCCACCCTGCTGCCGCCCGAGGCCCGATCCATCATTCACGAACAACTGAGCCGGCTGGCCGGCAGCTCTACCGGCGCCCTGGGATTCGGCTTCATCCTTGGCTTGGCCTTGACCCTGTGGGCCGCCACCAGCGGCACCAAGACGCTGATTGCCGCCTGCAACATCGCCTACAACGAACAGGAACGGCGGGGAATCCTGAAGCTCAATGCCATCGCTCTGGGCCTGACGCTGCTGCTGATAACGTTCCTGATCGTCGCCCTGGCTCTGGTCGCCGCCCTGCCGGTCATCGTCGACGCCCTGCCGCTGCCATCCTGGTTGGCGTGGACGGTCCGGCTGCTGCGCTGGCCGATTCTGTTCGGCATGGTGGTCAGCGCCCTGGCCGTGCTGTACCGCTATGCTCCCAGCCGCGACGCGCCGCGCTGGGCCTGGGCAAGTCCGGGCGCGCTGACAGCCGCGGCGCTATGGCTGCTGGGCTCCATCGCCTTTTCCATCTATGCGGCCAATTTCGGTAATTATAACGAGACCTACGGCACGCTGGCCGCGGTGGTGGTGATGCAGCTTTGGTTGCTGATCACGGCCTATACGGTGCTGATCGGTGCCGAGATCAATTCGGAAACCGAACGCCAGACCAAACGGGATACGACTCGGGGAGCGGAACGGCCGATGGGTCAGCGCGACGCCCATGCGGCGGATACATTGGGGAAAGCAAAGGGCCAATAACGAAAAAGCGGGGCTCTCGCCCCGCTTTCCGTAACAAACGTCATCGACAGGATCAACCCTGACGCGCCTTGAAGCGCGGGTTGGTCTTGTTGATCACATAAACGCGACCCTTGCGGCGGACAACACGGCAGTTCTTGTCACGCAGCTTGGCCGACTTGAGAGAATTACGAACTTTCATAACCAAATCCTTGGGCGGCGGTCGTCGGAAATGTGAGGGCGCGACCATACGGCGGGTTGTGGGGAGTGTCAATGGCTTGATCAGTTCCTGAAAGAAGTGGCCGCCGCCGCAATGGCGGCTGGAGTGTGATCCAAGCTGATCGGATCACACTCTCTTGAAGCCCTCCCCCAAGAGTGCAATCGACTTGACCTTGCTCAAGGCGAGGCCCGAAGCCGAGGCACAGGGTATTCCAGTTCACCACCGGCTTTTCGGCCGAACGACAGTGCATGACACAGCGGCCATTGCGGCCGCGGCCAAGCGCGGAGCGCGCCCGGCGAGGGCAGGCATAAGCTAAACCGTGATGCAGGTTTCCTGCATCACGGTTTAGCGCAGTTCCTCGACCTTGATCTCGTCCCGTCGCACGGCGACCGGAGGCGGCGGTTCAGGAGCGGGGCGGGCCGCCGCTGGGGTCGTCGCCTGCGGCTGTCTCGGCGCCGGCTCGCTGGAGCCGAAGCTGCGCTCCAGCGATTTGACGCCGTGCGCCACGGCGTCAGGCACGCCGCAGCCGGCCAGCAGCGGGGCCAGGCCGCTGAGAACGACGAATGAAAACAGATGCCGCATAAGGGACACTCCCAGGTCTATAAAGCGGTGGTACGGCAACAGGAGACGCAGACTATGGTTGGAACCCTTTTTCTTGTCATCGCCGGCGGCTATCTGTCGGTCGCGATCGGCACCATCATCTGGTACCAGCTACGCCAGCGCCGCATTGACGCAGCCGCCCAGGAACAGCCGGTGAGAGCGTTTTCCGACCAAGTCGGATAACGCTCTCGTTTATGTTGCCCTCGCCGGGCGCGCTCCGCGCTTGGCCGCCGCCGCAATGGCGGCTGAGCATGATCCAACTTGGTCGGATCATGCTCTAATCCCGGATGAACCGACCGATGGCGGGCGGCTTGCCGGACAGCATCTTGGGTTCCTTCGACTTGACGACGACCGGCAGGCCGCTGGTGACCCGCCCGAGCAAAGCCTTGGAGCCGTAACGTTCCATCAGAACCCCGGCACGGCGCAGAAAGGTGCGCTTGTGCCGGCGGATCCAGATTTGCAGGAACCAGTCGTGATGGCCGGGCGGCACCGAGCGATCACCGACAAACACGCCGGCGCGCACCACATAGCCTTCAGAGTCGATCACCGCCATCGGCACCAGATGATATTCATCGCCTTCGAACACGATGAGGCGATTCACCGCCCGGACATCCAGCCCATGCAACAGCACGCCGTCGACTCGGCCGGAACCGTGATGGGCGAGCAACATCGGCCAGTTGCGCCCCGGCACATAGACCCGGCGAAACCCATGGATCGACGCTTCCTCGACATTCTCGGCGGGGACATCGCTCTGCATGACAATGCGCCGAACGTCCGGGTCGAGAAGAGTGCCGTATACGAACAGCTTCATGCCCCATCCGAACGCAATAGCCTGAGTGACACGCTATTTATATCGGCAGTCGGGGCCCGGCCGCAACCATGGCTCTGATACCGGTGAGCACTCGAACTGGCTTTTTTTGCGCCGCACCTATGAATGGATCGCCGTCGAGACGGCTCTGGCGCTACGGACAGAGCTGGCCGCCTCCTGCTCGCTCTCGATGTCAACATCCCGGGCAAAACGACGTCGCCCCCCCAGGCGGTGCAGATTTCGCTGTACCGCCTGGCACACATATGGGGTCAAACATACAAGGGCACGGATGAGCCTTCAGGCTCGTCGGTATCTCGTCGCTATAAGGTGATGCGTCTATTTTTCCGGTTTACCTCAATGCAGAGTGCTCTCCCATCTGGATAGCTGACGCTCGGCTTCATCCTTGGTGTAGCCGTAGCGCTCTTGCAGGCGGCCGACCAGCTTATCGCGGTGGCCCTCGGCCACCGTCAGGTCGTCATCGGTCAGCTTGCCCCATTGGGTCTTGATCTCACCCTTGATCTGCGTCCAATTACCGGCGATCTGATCCCAGTTCATGATGTTATCCTCCTTGCGGACTGGCATTGAAAACACCAGAAGGAGCCGATGGGTTCCCCTGCAAGGCAGACATCATGACCTTGACCCAGCGCGCCGCCCTTGCCGCCGTCCTGCTGCTCGCCGTGGCCGTGGCCGCCGTCCTGCTATGGCCACGCGGCACCATCCGGCTGGCCCCCGAGGATACCGCCCTGATCACGCTGGGCCGCACCGTCTACGACACCCATTGCGCCCACTGCCACGGCATCAAGCTGGAAGGCCAACCCGACTGGCAGACCCGGCTGCCCAACGGCCGACTGCCGGCGCCGCCTCATGATCCCTCCGGCCATACCTGGCACCATCCCGACGACGTGCTGTTCGCCATCACCCGCAATGGCCTGGCTGCGGTAGCGCCACCAGGCTACGAATCCGACATGCCAGCCTTCAAGGACGTGTTGAGCGATCGCGAGATCGTTGCCGCCCTGTCCTTCATCAAATCCACCTGGCCGGCCGACATCCGCCGCCGTCACGACGGCCTCAACCGAGAGCGTTAGAGCGTTTTCCGATCAGGTTGGAAAATGCTCCGGCCGCCGTTGAGGCGGCGGCCAAGCGCGGAGCGCGCCCGGCGAGGGCTGATAAAAAGCTGGAGCGGTATCCGACTTGGTCGGAAACCGCTCTAAATGATGGCTGGAGCGTGGATTACGCTCCAATCGCCAGCCCCGGCGGCAGAGCGGCGAACAGGGGTTGCCGCGTCACCAGATGGGGCGGCAGCCGGCGGAGCAGGTCCGGCACCGCCTCACCGGCCACCACGCCGAGATCGAAACTGTGCCAGCCGCTGCGGGCTCCCCAGAGCATGGTCTCCAGCGCCAACTGATCGGCAAGGCCGGCGGCGGCATCGGCGGGGCCGAGCGCCAACTGGTGAGACAATTGGGCACGCCACAGCGGCGCCTGGGCGAGGACATGCCCGTCATGCGACAGCACGGCCTGCGGATAGGCGAGCGGATCATCCGAGTCGGGCGGCAGGACGGCGAAGTGAGCCTCGGCCGGTCGTATCGCCGCCCGGACCCCCGAGGCCATGCCGCGCAGGTCGATACTCAACCGCTCGCCCAGCGGCGCGAAGGCCAGACCGAGATCAAGATAGAGCGGCCGGTGGACCACGCCGACGAAGCCCGCCACCCCGCCCACCGCCTCGCTGGCCTCGCGGAACCGCCAGACCAGATCGAGCCAGGCGTCTTCGGCACCGATCGGGTCGCCCTCGGCGATCCACTGCCGCCCGGACACCCGATAGGCCAGCACGGCACGGCGCGTCGCATCGAACATCAGGCGGATCGACTCGTCGCCCAGCACCTGATGAGCGGTCGCGCGCTGGCCGTCCTGGATCAGGACGGCGGCACAGCGGCGATCCTCAACGGTCGGCATCACCGGAACCACAACGTCGCGCCCCCGCCAAGCGATGATGGCCAAGCCGGCCAGCAGCACGGCAAGAGCGGCAACCTCGCCGCGCAGTGCGCGCGCGGCGCCGTTGGCCATGTCGAAATCAATCAGCGACGCCAGATCCAGCCGCTCGGCGGCACGGCGGAACGCCAGCAGGGTCAGCCACGCCGAGGCAATCGCCACCACCGCCGCCGCTCCGACCCAGGGAGGCGACACACCCGGCATGGTCGAGCCGACACGATAGAACGCCGCCCGGGTGGCGGCCAGCCCCGACACCAGCACCGACAACCCCAGCGCAATCTCGCCCCCCAGACCGCGCAGCAGCACCGCCACGGCACCGACCACCAGCAGCACCTGAGCGGCGGCATAGGCATCGGCGAGCCGGCGATACAGGCCGGGGGCGCACAGCATCAGCGCCATGCCGACTCCGCTCGCCACCACCTGGGCACCCTGCTCCACCGCCGCCGGCAGCGCCACGGCCAGATGCGCCAGCCGGCCCGGATCGGGCGGCAGCGCTCCGGTCAGCACCAGAGTGGCGCCGGCCAGCAGCACCAGCAGCGCCATGACCGGCGGCTCAGCCTCTCGCAACCACAACCGGACCTCACGAGCGGCGCGCTCGAGGGCGTGGCGCCGCGTCAGCAGTTCGAAGGCGGTCATCAGCAGCCCGCCGAGCACCAGCGGCACCAGATTGTAGGTGGCCCGCCACAGTACCAGCGCCCCGAGCACCGCATCGCCACGCACATCCGGCAGCATCAGCACCACCGCCGTCTCGAACACCCCCAGCCCACCCGGCACATGGGCCATCAGACCGGCCAGATTGCTCAGCACGAACACGCCGAGCACGGCCGGATAGGATGGCGCACCGGCCGGCAGCAGAATCCACAGCGCCGCCGCCGCCGCCGCCAGATCGGCGACGGCGAAAGCCAACTGGCCCAGCACCAGCAGCGGCCGCGGCAGACTGAAGTCACGGCCGGCGACTCGCAACGGCCGGCGGATGACCGCGCCCAACCCGGCATAGACCGCGACCAGCATCAGCACCAGACCGCCCAGAGCCCGCAGGCTATTTTCCGGCAGGCCGCTCAGGCCGGCAAAGCGGCCCGGCTCCAGCAGCAGAGCCAAGCCGCCCAGGCTGGCGGCACCGACAACAAAAGTGCCGCCGCAGAACATCACCACCACGCCAACCTCGACCGCCGACAATCCGGCCACCGAATAGAAGCGGTAGCGCACGGCACCGCCGGTCAGCGGGGCGAATCCCGCCGCGTGGCTGATGGCATGGCTGATGAACGAGGCCAGCAAAGTACGGCGAATCGAGACGCGACGGCCGATGAAGCGCATGGCCAGTCCGTCGAAGCCGCCCAGCGCCAGATAGCTGAGCAGACTGAACACCAGCGACGCCAGGATCGCGGCATCGGGAACTTCTTTCAGGCGAGCGACGATGTCGGCGAATTGATAGCGGCGCACCGCTCCGTGCAGCAGCCATAACGCCACACAGAACACCACCACCGACAACACGGTGCCGGCAGCCTTCCATCCTCTGGTTCTGAATCGCTGCTCGGCCATGTCCCGCACAGGCTGAAAGACGCCGTACTAGACATGGTCACTGCCCAGGCCGGTGCCAGACCGGCTTGGGCTATAAACGTGGCTCCAGCCGCAAGCCCCTACGGCCGCAGATGGCCGCCGCCCTGGCTGCGCAGCAGGTTCAGCACGGCCTCGCCGAGTGGCGAGAACTGCGCCTTGCCGACCCGCCCCGGACGGTCTACCGCCACCGCGGTTTCAAGCCCGCAATCCCGGCAGTCCTGCACCGCCGCCACCTGATTGCCCAGCAGTTCGACCTGACTCACTTCGGCCTGCGGTGGACATGGCTCTTCCGCCACGGTGGCTGCGGCGATTGTCCCTGCCCCGGCCGGAATGTCGGCGGCCGACGGCATGGCAAGAGCCGCCAGAATCAACACGGCTCCTCCAATCGTTCGACGCATGTAAACCTCCCGCCACGGCGTGGACAATGTCTATCAAATACCGGCTTTATTTTCTAGAACCGATATAAACATCATAGGCGGGAAATACGCGCTTCTGCAATGCATCTTATGCAATGCTGCGGACTCCCGAATGCTGGGCAATGCCCCTTGGACGTGCGACGGAATTGGCTGAAACACACGGGAAATAGGCCGAGACCCGGCATAGGGCTGACCCCTGGACAGACGGATTATATCCAACGCCGTCGACCGACGACACCAACGGCCATCGTCGTCGTGGGCGGGCAAGATTGCCCGCGCCCCTATCCGTTGAAGTCGGTCTCGTCGATGCCGCTGTCGGCGTAGGCGGTGTCTTCGGCTTCGGCTTGCCGTTCGGCTTTCTCGCGATTGCGCTCGATCAGCCGCGAGGTCCAGATGGAGATTTCGTAGAGCAGGATCATCGGGATCGCCAGACCGAGCTGGCTGATCACATCCGGTGGTGTCAGCACGGCAGCGGCGATGAAGACGCCGACAATGGCGTAGCGGCGTTTCTCGGCCAGAGACTGCGAACTGACCAGACCGACACGGGCCATCAGAGTCAGCAGCACCGGCAACTGAAACGCCAGGCCAAAGGCGAAGATCAGCGACATCACCAGCGACAGATACTCGCCGACCTTGGCCTCGAGCTGGATCGGCAGGCCGATGCCATCGCTGGGCAGGGATTCGAACGACAGGAAGAACCGCCAAGCGGTCGGCATCACCATATAATAGACCAGGGCGGCACCGCAGATGAACAGGAACGGCGTGGCCATCAGGAAGGGCAGGAAGGCCTTGCGCTCGTGCTTGTACAGGCCGGGCGCGATGAACGCCCACAACTGGCCGGCGATCAGCGGAAACGACACCATCAGCGCCGCCCAGGCCGCCACCTTCATCTCGGTGAAGAAGGCTTCCATCAGATGGGTATAGATCATCCGCCGGTCGCCGCCCTTTTCCGTCAGGATGTCGGCAAGCGGCTGAACCAGGAAGCCGTAGATCGGCTTGGCGAAATAGACGCAGACGAAGAACGCCAGCGTGAAGCCCACAGCGGCGAAGAACAGCCGGCGCCGCAATTCGAGCAGATGCTCGAGCAGCGGCATTTTGTATTCGTCCGGGTTTTCCGTCACGGCTTGGATCCGTCAGGCTGGTCAGGTGCCGCCGCCGGTGGCGGCAGCACCGACTCGGAGGGTTCGGCTGAGGGAATCCGCGACAACTCCGGCCCATCGTCGAGGCGCAACGAGCGTTCCACCGAGCCGGTCGGATCAATGGTCCGCTCGATCTCGCGCTTGAGATCGGTCTGGCCGACGCGTTCGATCTGGCGCTTGACGTCGTCCAGATCGGCCTCGCGCACCATATCGTCCAGATTGTGCTGGAACTCGCCGGCCATCATCCGCAGCTTCCGCGTCCAGATCCCGACCTGACGCAGCACCCGCGGCAATTCCTTGGGCCCGATAACCACAAGGGCCACCCCGGCAATTACAGCCATTTCCGACCAGGCGATGTCGAACATCCCGCGGCTCTCCAGCGGCCGGTCAGTGCTTGGCGGCCTGATCTTTCTCGACCACCACGGTCGGATGCTCGGCGGCGGCGGTGTGGATCTGCTTCGCCGCGTCGGGCGCGGCCGGCGCCTCGGCGGTGTCCTCATCCTTCAGGCCGGCCTTGAAAGCCTTGACGCCCTTGGCCAGATCGCCCATCAGCCGCGGCACCTTGCCGGCGCCGAAAAGCAGCAGAACGATGACCAGAACGATGACCCAATGCCAGATGCTGCTGAAACCCATGACGACGTCGTCTCCTTTAAGCCTTAAGGCGATCGGCCGCGGGATCATTGCAGATGCCGCGCCGAGAGGCAACCATGCGCCGGTGTAAACTATTTCCCGCCGGGGAGAAATCGCGAACTTGGCCGAGGACATGGCGCGGCCGGCGCCGGCACCCAGCGGCCATTGCGGCCGCACCTGAGCGCGGAGCGCGCCCGGCGAGGGCATAGACGAGCCTTCAGGCTCGTCGGTATAAAGATCAGCTCGGCCGCGGCTTGCCGCGGCTGTCGAGGATGCCGCGGAGACAATTTCCGATCGGCTCGCCGTTGACGGCACGCAACTGATGATGAGTAGCCAATTTCAGGCCATCTTTTTCATAGATAAACACGTCGAGGACGCAGCCCTCGCCATAGTACTGCCAGATCTCCACCCCCTTGTCGCGGCGGCGGAAATTGGGCGAGCCCAGGGCGGCCCGCACCACCCGGTGGGTCAGGCCGTTGAGCCGGGCCGGGTTGCCGGCCAGATCGCCGGGGACGGCGGCAAGATCGGCGGAGGTGATCTCGCCGTCATCACGTCCCGGCGGCTGGGTCACGGTAAGGGAGGCCTGGCTGACGCCCGACTGGGACTCGCAGCCGGCCAAAGCGGCCAGCAGCAGCGGCAAAGCCAGGCGTGCCAGGGCTCTCATGATCAGGCTCCGCTGCTGCCCAGCACTTCGACGGTGCCGGAAATTTCGCCGCCCTGCTCGATGACGATACGGGCGTAACGGATGGTGCCGGTAATCTTGCCGGTCGACCGGATGACCAGCTTGCGCCGCACGGTCAGACCGCCTTCGAAGCGACCACCGATTTCGGCCTCGTCGACCTCGGCACTGCCCTTGAACAGGCCGGTTTCGGAAATCTCGATCGAGCCGGCATCGGTCAGGTTGGCTTCCACCGTGCCCTCGACCACCAGACGGTCACAGGCGGTGATATTGCCGGACAACGAAATTTCGCGGCCGACGATCAGCTTCTTGCCCTCGTTGTCGCCGGGCGTCGCCGGCTTGCGAGGATTGGAAATCTCGGGAACCCGACGGGGGATATCGGCTCGCATCGGCGACGGCGGCTTATTATTCATGACAGGCCCTTGGTTGTTGTAGGGTTTGGGCAGGGAAACACTGGGTTCGGTCCGCCCCTTGAAGGGCCCCTCGCCGATAGTCGCAACGCCTTCATTGCCACCAGTTTTCTTGCGCCGAAACATGGTCCGTGATGTCCTTCATCCTGTCGGATTATACCGCCGTGTCCCGGCGCTGCAATGTCTGGAATACATGCACCATGGTCGCCGTGGCGATCAGCGGCGCCAACAGATTTACCAGCGGCAGGCTTAACAGAAAGGTAAATCCGGCCCCGACGACCCACAGATAGAGACGGCGGCGGCGGCGCAACGCGCTGGCCTGCTCGACCGTCAGGCGCCGCAGCGCCACCAGCTCCCAATACTCGCGCCCGACCAGATAGCCGTTCAGCACGTAGTACAGCGCGATGCCGACACCGAACCACATCAGCAGCAGATACAGCGGCAAGGCCAGCAGGTTGACGAGAATCAACTTGCCGGCGAAGCGGGCGGTGGTGGCCAGATCTTCCAGCATCGGCCGCTCGCGGGCCGGCGGCAGATCGGGATAGTGCCGGGCCTCGACGGCGCGAACAACGTCGTCCAGCAGCACGCCGATGACCATGGAGGCAACAGCCGGGAACAGCACCAGGGTCAGCAGAAACGACCCCAGCCCACCCAGAACGTCGACCGCCGTATCCAGCCAACCGGTGGTGAAGAACTGGGACTTCACCAGCAACCAGTCGATGCTTACGTTCAGCAGCACGAAAATGAGCACGGCGCCAAGCACGCCAAGCACCAGGACGCGGCGGAATGCCGGGTCGCTCAGTTGCGCGATAGCCTTGAGAAATGCCGAAACCAACGCTGTCCCTCTTGAGTTGGCGGGCGGTTTATCACGTCTGTCGCGCGACTGGAAGAGCGGATGGTCTGGCTCGCCGGACCATCCGCCCCCAGAATGCCCCATGCCGGCCGAAAAGGATATCCTCCTGATGCCGGCCGGACCGGGCAGGGCAATCGGGCAAACATCCTCATGACGGAGGCCCGTCCGGCTGAGAGATCGCAGGGTAACACGGATGAACACGGATTCCGGCTCCGCCGGATCTGGGATGAACACGGATTGCCCATGATCCGTGTTCATCCGTGGATATCCGCGTTCATCCGTGTTGCTTTTCATTGTTGATGGCACGGCATGGCCTCAACGTGTTCCGCTGCTCTCTTTCACCCGATTGCCCAGCCGGACCGGGCGCCGCGCATTGACGCCGGCCGCCCCGGGGACTATTGCTGCGGCTTCCTGGAGTCTCTCCAATCGGATTTTCTTCGCATGTCGCTTCGCACCGCCGCCGTCATCATCGTTACCGCCCTGATCGCCGCCGTGGCACAGTACGGCGGCTGGATGCTCGCTTATGAACAGGTCAGCCCGCCGGACGTGAAGGCGGTGCGCTCGCTGTCGTTCTCGCCCTATGACCGCGATCAGAACCCGAACGCCGGAGCGATCCTGACGCCGGAGCAGATCGAGCGCGATATCGCCGTGGCCGCCAGCATCGCCGGCGGCATCCGCACCTATGCCGCCACCGGTGGCCAGGAGCTGATTCCGCTCGCCGCGGTCAAGCGCAAGCATTTCCGCGTGACGGCCGGAGCCTGGATCGACAAGGACGAAGAGCGCAACGCCCGCGAGATCGACAACGCCCTGAAGCTGGCCAACGGCAACAAAAGCGTGGTCGCCCTGGTGGTCGGCAACGAGACGGTGCTGCGCACCGAAAAGACCGCCGACGAGATGGCGGCGCTGCTGAAGAAGGTCCGCAAGACGTCGAAGGTGCCGGTATCGACTGGCGAGGTCTGGCATGTCTGGCTGAAGAATCCACAACTGGCCGAGGCCGCCGACTACATCGCCGTCCACCTGCTGCCCTATTGGGAAGGTGTGCCGGCCGACAAGGCGGTGGAATACGCCTTCCAGCGCTATGACGAGTTGCAGCGGGCCTATCCGAAAAAGAAGATCGTCATCGCCGAATTCGGCTGGCCGTCACGCGGCTACAACCGCATCGCCGCCGAAACCGGGCCGCTGATCCAGGCCAAGGTCATCCGCGACTTCCTGACCGAGGCGCAGCGGCGCGGTGTGGAGTACAACATCGTCGAGGCCTTCGACCAGCCGTGGAAGACCGTCGAGGGCTCGGTCGGCGCCTATTGGGGCATGTTCAACGCCGACCGCCAGCCCAAATTCGAACTGGCCGGACCGGTCGAAAACCGCGGGCACTGGCAGAGAGCCGCCGCCGCCGCGGTGCTCGGCTCGTTCGTCCTGGTCGCCGGTCTGGCCCGCCGCCGCCCGACCCTGGGCCACGCCCTGGCCTATGGCGTCGCGGCGCATGCCATGGCCGCCGGTCTGGTCTCGGCCGCGGTCTATCCGCTCGACCAGTATATGAACCCCGGCACCTGGATCATGTGGAGCATCGGCTTCGTCGCCATCCTGCCACTGGCCGCCATCACCCTGGCCAAGGTTCACGAACTGGCCGAGGTCATCCTCGGCCATGCCCCGCAACGCCTGCTCGAGCCGAAACGCCGCCCCCTGCCCGCCCCCGCGGCGTGGCCGAAAGTGTCCATCCACATCCCCGCCTACAAGGAACAGCCGGAGATGCTGAAGGCCACCATGGATGCGGTGGCGGCGCTGGATTATCCCGATTTCGAGGCCCTGGTCATCGTCAACAACACCCCCGACGAGGCCTATTGGAAGCCGATCGAGGCCCATTGCGCGGCACTCGGCGACCGCTTCAAATTCGTCTATCTGCCCAAGGTGGCCGGCTTCAAGGCCGGAGCGCTCAATCTGGCCATGCAGCAGGTCGACCCCAAAGCCGAAATCCTGGCGCTGATTGATGCCGATTACGTGGTCGACCCCAACTGGCTGCGCGATCTGGTGCCGGCCTTCGCCGATCCCAAGGTGGCGCTGGTCCAGGCGCCGCAGGATCATCGCGACGCTGGCGAGTCGCTGCTCAAGCGCATGATGAACTGGGAATATGCCGGCTTCTTCGATATCGGCATGATCCAGCGCAACGAGGACGACGCCATCGTCGCCCATGGCACCATGCTGATGGTCCGCCGCTCGGCCTTTGAAGAGGTCGGCGCCTGGCAGACCGACACCATCGTCGAAGATACCGAGCTGGGCCTGCGCCTGTTCGAGGCCGGCTATTCGGCCGCCTACACCAACACCCGCTACGGCTGGGGCGTGCTGCCCGACACCTTCAAGGCCTTCAAGACCCAGCGTCACCGCTGGGCCTATGGCGCGGTGCAGATCATCAAGAAGCATTGGCGCCATATGCGGCCCCGGGCCTCGAAACTGACGCCCAGCCAGAAGTTCCACTTCACCACCGGCTGGTTCTACTGGCTGTCCGACGCCCTGGGCGCGCTGATCGCCGTGCTCAACCTGATGTGGGTGCCGGTCATCCTGTTCGTCGGTGTGGTCATCCCCACCGTCGCCATGACCCTGCCGATCCTCACCGCCTTCGTCGTCAACGTGATCCACGCCGTGTTCCTGTACCGCGTGCGGGTACGGGCCGGGCTGCCCGACATCCTGCTCGGCGCGGTCGCCGCCATGAGCCTGCAATTCACCGTCGCCAAGGCGGTTTATGACGGCTTCGTCAAGGACGGCATTCCCTTCATGCGCACCGACAAGGGCGGCGCCGCCAAGAAGAAGAGTGGTGGCGAACAGGTGGTGCTGTGGGAAACCCTGATCGGCCTGTTGCTGGCCGCTGCGGCGACGGCGCTGTACCTGACCAATGAGGATCAGGTGGTGGAGATGAACTTCTTCGCCGCCACCCTGGCCGTGCAATGCCTCCCCTTCCTGGCTGCTACGGTGATGCGCGGCATCGAGCTGAAGCAGCAGCACGGCGGACGGCGGGAAGCGGCGTGATCCGCCTCCCGCGCTCGTCGAACGACGGAATTGCTGCTGGAGGAACGGCGGCGGCACTGGCAGGATAGAGCGGTGTTCGGTGCCCGGAGCGGCACCGCGTCCCCCTCCCCTCTTCCTGCCGAGGCCGCATGATCGCATCGTCTGCACCCGGTCTGATCGCCGATATCGGCGGCACCAACGCCCGGTTCGCCCTGGTCGCGCCCGGCGAGGAGCCGCGTCACGCCCTGGTCCTGCCCTGCGCCGATTTCGCCGGCCCGGTCGAGGCGGCCGAGGCTTATCTGGCGCGAGTCTCGCCGGCCGAGCGCCCGACGCGGGCCGCCTTCGCCATTGCCGCGGCGGTGACCGGCGACGCGGTCGAGATCACCAACAACGCCTGGCGCTTTTCCATCACTGAGACCGAGCGCCGGCTGGGGGTCGAAACCTTGCGGGTGGTCAATGACTTCACCGCCGTCGCCCTGTGCGTGCCGCTGCTGCAACCCTCCCACCGCCTTGCCATCGGCGGCGGCCATGCGGTGCCGGCAACGCCCATCGCCGTGCTCGGGCCGGGCACCGGTCTGGGCGTCTCGGCACTGATCCCCGGCGCCGGCTCCTGGCATGCCCTGGCCACCGAGGGCGGCCATGTCACCATCCCCGCGACCACTGACCGCGAGGCACGGGTGCTCGACTGGCTGCGCGGCCTGTACGACCATGTCTCGGCCGAGCGGGTGCTGTCCGGTCCCGGGCTGATGACCCTGTATTCGGCCCTGTGCGAGATCGACGGCAAGGAACCCGCCCCCTACACTCCCGACATCATTTCCACCAAGGGCCTGGACGGCTCCTGCCCGACCTGCCGCGAAGTCCTGCGCATGTTCTTCGCCATGCTCGGCACGGTAACCGGCAATCTGGCGCTGACCCTGGGGGCGCGCAGCGGCGTCTATCTGGCCGGCGGCATCCTGCCACGCATGACCGACGCCTTCATCGCCTCCGATTTTCGCGCCCGTTTCGAGGCCAAAGGCCGGTTCCGGGGTTATCTCGCGGCCATTCCCACCTATCTGATCACTCATCCCTATCCGGCGTTCCTGGGGCTGTCGGGGCTGGTGAAGGGGTGATGACCTGTATTTCACTCGTCATCCCCGCGAAAGCGGGGATCCATGGCTGGGCAAGATCAGATCCATCTCGTAAAGAGGGTGCTGGCGGTGCCATGGATCCCCGCTTTCGCGGGGATGACGAGAGTGGGGCGGGCATCACCGCCAGATTAGACCTGTTCATCCGATTGCCCTGGCGAACATGGTGAATACCTCCTTCTTGGGCCATACCTCACCGATGCTGAAAACCATCCTCCTCGCCGCGCTGCTGCTCGCCACCCCTGCCCTGGCGGCTCCCGACAAGCCGGCGCAGCCGCCCACCGCCGTGATCACGGCGCCGGTGGTGCGCAAGGCGGTGCCGTTGCTGCTGTCGTCGATCGGCACGGTGCAGCCGCTCAACGTGGTGGCGGTGCGCCCGCGCATCGAGGGCGAAATGGTGCGGATGGGCTTCGAGGAAGGGCAGGAGGTCACCGCCGGTCAGGTGCTGTTCGAACTCGACCGGCGCAGCGTCGAGGTACAGCTGGCCCAGGCCGAAGCGGCGCTGGCCCGGGATCAGGCGCAGCTCCGCCGTGCCCAGGCCGATGCCAAGCGCTATGCCGAGCTGTTGAAAAGCGGCAGCACGCCGCCGCAGAAGGCCGAGGAGATGCTGGCCACCGCGGCGACCGCCGAGGCCAATCTGAAGGCCGATCAGGCGGCCATCGCCCAGGCCCGGCTCAGCCTGTCCTATGCCACCATCCGCGCGCCGATTTCCGGCCGGACCGGAGCGGTCCCGGCCAAGCTGGGCAATCTGCTGCGCCCGACCGACTCGGCACCGCTGGTGACCATCACCCAGGTGCGGCCGATCACCGTCTCGTTCAGCCTGCCGGAAAAGACCCTGCCGATGCTGCGCCGCGCCACCGCCAGCGGCGCCGTGCCGGTGCGCGTCCGCCTGCCGCAGACCACGGAAAAACCGGTGGAGGGCAGCTTGTCGTTCATCGACAGCGCGGTCGACCCGACCACCGGCACCATCGCCCTGAAGGCCACCTTCACCAATGACGACGGCCGGCTGTGGCCGGGCGGCTTCGTCGCGGTCGAGGTCCAGGCGGCCATCGACCCTGAAGCGGTCGTGGTGCCGTCGCAGGCGGTGCAGTCGAGCCAGGCCGGCAGCTTCGTCTATCTGGTCACCCCGGAAAAGACCGCCGAACTGCGCCCGGTCACCGTCGCCCGCATCCAGGACGGTGAGGCGATCATCGGCCAGGGCCTCCAGGGGGGCGAGCTGGTGGTGATCGACGGCCAGTTCCGCCTGTTCTCCGGCGCCCCGGTGCGCGACCGCACGCCGGCCGAACAGGGTGACAAGCGCACATGAACATCTCGGAAACCTGTATCCGCCGGCCAGTGATGACCGGCCTGCTGTCGGTGGCGGCAGTGGTGGCGGGCATCGTCGCCTATCTGCTGCTGCCGGTGGCGGCTCTGCCCAATGTGGATTATCCGACCATCACTGTTTCGGCCAACCTGCCGGGCGCCTCGCCTGAAGTGATGGCCTCCAGCGTCGCCACACCGCTGGAGCGCGAGTTCTCGACCATCGCCGGGGTCGACGTCATCACCTCCAGTTCGTTCCAGGATTCCACCTCGATCACCCTGCAATTCACCCTGGATCGCGACATCGACGCCGCCGCCCAGGACGTTCAGGCCGCCATCTCGCGCGCCCAGCGCCGCTTGCCCGACGAGATGACCGAACCGCCGTCCTACCGCAAATCCAATCCGGCCGACAGCCCGGTGCTGATGCTGGGTCTGGTCTCGACCACCCTGCCGCTGGCCAGTCTCAACGAGTTCGCCGAAAATCTGGTGTCGCCGCGCGTCTCACGCCTGCTGGGAGTCGCTCAGGTGCTGGTGTACGGCGCCCAGAAATATGCCGTGCGCGTCCAGGTCGACCCGCAGGCGCTGGCGGCCAAGGGCATCGGCTTCGACGAATTGCAGCAGACCCTGGTCGCCGCCAATGCCAACAGCCCGGTGGGCGTGCTGAGCGGAGCCAAGCAGCAGATCACCCTGCAAAGCAACAAGCAGCTCGCCAATGCCGAGGCGTTCCGCAACCTGATCATCGCCAGCCGCAACGGCCGGCCGCTGCGGCTGGGCGATGTCGCCGAGGTGATCGACAGCGTCGAGAACGTCAAGACCGCGAGCTGGCATAACGGCGAGCGCGCCATCATCCTGGCGGTCCAGCGCCAGCCCGACGCCAACACGGTGGAGGTGGTCGACCGAATCCGCCAGTTGCTGCCCAGATTCGCCGCCGATCTGCCCAGCAACGTCGCGGTCAAGGTCATCAACGACCGCTCCCAGTCGGTCCGCGCCGCGGTGCGCGACGTGCAATGGACGCTGGCGCTGACGGTGCTGCTGGTGGTGCTGGTGATCTACCTGTTTCTGCGCACCCTGCGCGGCACGCTGATTCCGGCGGTCGCAGTGCCGATTTCGCTGCTGGTCACCTTTGCCGCCATGTGGCCGCTGGGTTTTTCCATCGACAATATTTCGCTGATGGGCCTGACTCTGTCGGTCGGTCTGGTGGTCGACGATGCCATCGTCATGATGGAGAACATCCACCGTTACATCGAAAAAGGCATGCCGCCGTTCGAGGCTGCCATCAAGGGCGCCCGCGAAATCGGCTTCACCATCGCCTCGATCACCCTGTCGCTGGTCGCGGTGTTCATACCGCTGTTCGCCATGGGCGGCATCGTCGGCCGGGTGTTCCACGAATTCGCCATGGTGGTGACCATCGCTATCGTGTCATCGGCGGTGGTGTCGCTGACCCTGACGCCGATGATGGCCAGCCGGCTGATGCGCCCGGAAAGCGAGCATCCCGGCTGGCTGTCCCGCGTTCTGGATGGCGGCTTCCAGGCCATGCTGCGCGGCTATGCCGCCGCCCTGCGCCTGACCCTGCGCTACCATCTGGTGGTGTTCGCGGTGTTCCTGGCGACCGTCGGCGGGACCGTCCATATGTTCGACGTCATCCCCAAGGGCTTCTTCCCGGTCGAGGACACCGGCCAGCTTTTCATCAGCACCGAAGCCGGTGCCGACGTTTCCTATCCCAACATGGTGGACCATCAGCGGGCTATCGCCGCCATCGTCGCAGCGAATCCGTATATCGAGTCGTCGACCTCGTCCGTATCGTCCGGTGGCACGATCCGGCTTGTCAACGAAGGCCGCATCTTCGTCCAACTGGTCCCACGCGACCAGCGGCCGTCAGCGGAAAAGATCGTCCAGGATCTGCGCAAACAGTTGTCGCAGACGCCCGGCATCAACGCCTATGTCCGGCCGATCCAGAACCTGAACATCGGCGCCCGCAGCAGCAGAAGCGTGTATCAGTACACCTTGCAGGGCCTGGATCAGGCCGAGCTGTTCATCTGGTCCGAACGCATGAAGGACGCGTTGCGCCGCCTGGCCCTGGTGCAGGACGTCAACAGCGATCTCAAGCTCAACGTCCCCCAGGCGCTGGTCGACGTCGACCGCGACAAGGCGGCAGCCTTGGGCGTGTCCATCGACGCCATCCAGGCCGCTCTGTATTCGGCGTTCGGCGGCCGGCAGGTCTCGACCATCTATACACCGGCCAGCAACTACGCCGTCATCCTTGAAGTGACGCCCGATCACCAGCGCGACATCAACGACCTGGACAAGGTCCACCTGCGCGGTGCCGGCGGCAAGCTGGTGCCGCTGGGCGCCTTCGCCAGCGTGCGCGTCCAGGCCGGCCCGGCCAGCGTCAACCATCAGGGCCAGGTGCCATCGGTGACCATCTCGTTCGATCTGGCGCCGGGCCGCGCCCTGGGCGAGGCGGTCGAGGCCATCCGGGGTATCGAGCGCGATCTCGGCCTGCCGCTGACGGTCAGCACCAGCTTCGAGGGCAGCGCCCAGGTGTTCGAGCAATCCACCAAGAACATGCATCTGCTGCTCGGCGCCGCGGTGGCGGTGATCTATGTGGTGCTGGGCGTCCTGTACGAGAGCCTGATCCACCCGATCACCATCCTCACCGGCCTGCCCGCCGCCGCCATCGGCGCGCTGGCAACGCTGATGCTGTTCAACCAGGATCTCAGCCTGATTGCCGTGATCGGTATTCTGATGCTGATCGGCATCGTCAAGAAGAACGCCATCATGATGATCGACTTCGCCCTGGTCGCCACCCGCGAGGAAGGCCTGTCGCCGCGCGAAGCCATCGAAAAGGCCTGCCTGCTGCGCTTCCGGCCGATCATGATGACCACCATGGCCGCCCTGATGGGCACCCTGCCCATCGCCCTGGGCCACGGCGCCGCCTCTGAACTGCGCCAGCCGCTCGGCCTCGCCGTGGTCGGCGGCCTGCTGCTGTCGCAGTTGCTGACCCTGTTCATTACCCCGGTGATCTATCTGTATTTCGAAAAGACGCGGGCGCTGGTGATGGGGAAACGGGCGTTGAAGGAACAGGCGGCGGAGTAGCCCCCCTCGCTATCGCTCCGGAATAAATATGGACGCGGGATTAACCGGAAGCGTCTTATTGTCCGCCCCGGCGACATCAGCAAATGCAAGCAGTATTGTCTCGCGCATACCCGGATACGTCTTGATCAAATCCAACGCCGCGGAAAATTTGCTAGCATGAACGTAAGATGCGACGGTACTTTCGACAAACGCCTCGGCCGTATTGTCTCCCCTGGAAAAATTATCCCTGTGGCAGCAGGAAAGGTTTTTTCTGGCAAGAGCAATTCCCTTTTTTGTCTTACCGATAGCAGCATAACCATGTGCAATCACACCCGCTGGCCACCCCTCATATTCGCATGACGTTCGTCCAAACAATCTCCAGCCTTCCGCCAGCACTGCGAGTGCCTTCTTTTCGTCCCCATTTCGCCAATACACTTGCGCAATCGCCGACATGACATTGGCAAAAGCAGCCGCGTGTTCCTCTCTCATCCCGCTAACAGCAGAAAGTCCGCCAGGCTGGTGGATAATGTCGTATGCCTGTTGGGGAAGCCCAAGTTCTGCGATCCGGTATGCCAGCCGTGCAGAAATATAACCCTGTTTTTTGGAATTTATGAATAGCATAGCCTCTTCTATATCCTCGCGCACAACGCTTTTAGAAATAACCTCTATCAATCTTTCATCATAATGTTGTCCGATAATATCAAAAATTCTGTGAAAATCCCCGTTTGCGATGACAATCTCCAGCGCATTATCTTGCCATCCATACCATTTATTGCCACTATTTAATAGATCGTACCGTTTTTTTACTGCCGCCACCTGCATGACCATTCCACGATATTTCAAGGGAACCATGGAGAACGCCAGTTCGAATTCCCCCAGTTCTGCCGCTGTCATGGCCAGCGCATACCAGAACCCAGCGGCTTGCTGGAATCGTGTCCTCTCTGATTGTGACTGGGCCCGCCCCCAATCGCTTAGTTCGGCTAGCAGACTCGCCGCATCCTCGGTAAATCCCATCCTGGCAAACCTGTAGGCAAGTTTGGCAATCGCCAGCATCTGATCGTCACCGGAAAACCGCGTAGCGATGTTCTGCCGCTCTTCGGCCAAACGCTGGCGCGCTTCCTCCGGCCGACATGCCAGCGCAACCCACTGAGCATCAGTGTCCATGATCACGTTCTTGGTCAACACCCCGGCATAGCCGTAAAGGCTACTCCGCCGATCTTCGACCTCGCGCGCCCGCTCTCCCAGGCCATATCTGTTCAATGCCAGCAGCAAGTCCGTCAAATAGACATTGGCCCTGTCGGGCGGGAGGCTGTCGGCAAACCTGTCGGCCGAACACAGGACCGCCAGTTCACCGGAGCAGGTCGCTGGTGGCGAGACGTTCGTGCCAGGGCACGAACGCCACGGACGGTATTCGCCATTGACGAAACCAAGTTCATCCCAAAAAAACGGCCTCGCCAAGGCCGTCCCGGATGTCAGAACGAGGCAGATGGATAGCACCAACCACAGTGAGCTGGCCACAACGTCCTCCAATGAACAATCAATGGCATTGTAAGCCACGCTATTGCTCAAACACAACGATGTGCGCGCGTACATCTCCACCGTATCCGCGCCGACATCGCCCCACGGCACCCGCTTGAAGTGGGGCGTATCGACCAGATGGGTCGAGACCGAACGGCATGGCCCTCGACAGCAGCCGACCAGCTTGGGAGCGCGGGCGCTGGTGATGGGAGCGAGAATGGTGGCGGCAGAGTAGGCCTCCAGCGGCCATTGCGGCCGCGGCCAAGCGCGGAGCGCGCCCGGCGAGGGCACAGATGAGCCGTCAGGCTCATCGGCATAAGATCATCTGGAAAAATCGCTTGGTATCCGAACAGACCTACGCAATAGTAGTGCATCGGCATGATCACGGCACCGGGGGGTGCCGCATGCCGACAATAAAATAGGGGGGAACATGATGACGTCTGTGTGCGGCCTCGCTCGTGCGGTCGCGGATTGCGTGGTGCCCGAGGGCCAGCCGATCTATCCCGATGACCTGATCCCACTGCTGCCCGGACACCCGACGACCGATCGTTTCGAGGTGCGTGGTTCCGGCGATGGCCGCGGCGCGGGGCTGATGGCGCTGAAGACCTATCGCCGCGGCAGCCTGCTGGCCCGGTTCAGCGGAGTCATCCGCCACGGCATCAGCCTGCACACGCTTCAGATCTCCGACCGCGTTCACCTGTACGACCCGTGGTTTCTCGGGATGCTGCTGCATTCCTGCGCCCCCAACGTGCAGTTGGACATGCAGGCCTTTGAAATGTGGGCGGCGCGGGACATCGCCGCCGGGGAATGGCTGACCATGGATTATGCCTCGACCGAGGATCGCCTGTTCCGCCAGTTCCCTTGCCAATGCGGAGCGGCGACGTGTCGCAGCTGGATCACCGGACGCAAGGAGATGCCGCGCCAGTAGCCTGGGGGCATAAACCTGTTCCGTCATGCCCGGACTTGATCCACGGCTGTCCGGCAGGGTTCTTGCTTGACCAGGCGCACAGCATTGATTCTACTCATATCCGAACGTTTGGCGACGCCTAGGACATGATAGGAGTCGATGCTGTGCCGCACCATAATATCGTTTTC
>Ga0209515_10002786_pt1 | contig 26129 bp, 40 predicted proteins | sample Subgroupgradi54m_FD_187454 | JGI IMG/M metagenome (GOLD analysis project Ga0209515, IMG submission 187454) | Subsurface groundwater microbial communities from S. Glens Falls, New York, USA - GMW60B uncontaminated upgradient, 5.4 m (SPAdes)... ... | reverse complement strand
TAAAAATAGTGAGTTCATGTTTACTACTTGAAAAGATGACGACTGTATTTTCAGGTTGGACAATCATAACAGTGGTAACTTTATATACAAACCAGTCTGTCGGAGTAAAAACATGGATATAGTCTCCCTTTTGCAAGTGCGGTAAATCTATGAAAAGACGGGGCCTTGCGTGGGAGAATATAACGGTATTGCCTAGATTTCCCGGTTCAGCAGTATCTTCTCCAAAAGAAGCACCATCTGTTCGTACCTCCCAAGTATTATAAGCTATGTGCGCAGTAAATACAGGCAAATCTACAGCAATTTTGGGGATGATAATTCTAGTTGGTGCTAAATTAAATTCCGCAGCCTGAATCTTATGTGGCCAAAGAGCCAAGCAAACTAAAAGTAACAAAAATAAGAGGATTTTTTTTCGTGCTGGGTTCATAAGTTTAGAGCATATTATAGCATATAATCTACAAAATTTAAGACTGTGTTTAGAACAACTCTCCAAAGCTCAGCGCAAGCAGAAACGGTGTAAGTTTGGTGAAAGTTGAATTAACCATCTATTTGTAAAAATTGCCCTCTTTCCTTTTTGGAAGAGCTTTGAGAAAATCATCCTTTTTAACAACCTCACTTACTTTACCACAGGATTTTTTATCTTATCACAAACTGTTACAATTTCCCTGTGACAAAAGATCTTAGAGCAATTTATCATGCATTCAAAGGAAAGCTTGTTGGAACAAATCACATGAAGTTTTACGTTTGTGAAACCTTATCTTATATGCCAAGAAATATCCTCAAGCAAATTACAGCCAATTGTTGGTTTATGTCTACTCTGGATGATGCTTGGGCTTTTACTTTCACAGGTAATGATTTAAAAGATCAACATTTAATTTTCTTAAGCGACGATCTTCTGCATCAGAACCCTGCACAGATTCGATACTCAATAGCCCATGAGATCGGACATGTTATTCTTGGTCACAGAAACTCAGTTTTGGAGCGACAAACGAAACAGAAAATTCGCAAACAGGAGAAAGAGGCTGATTTATTCGCAAGACAATTCATTTCCTAGCCTGCTTTATTTTATTGCTTCAGGTATACTCTCTGTCACTTGTCCAGTTGTTTTTTCATCGCGAATGATGTCGGATTTTGCCTTTTCACTCTTGGCAAGTAGTAAGAAAGGAATAGCTGCTAATTGAAAAACTGAAGCTCCAGCATAAGAAAGAGGATAATTCCAAATATCTGCGATTCTTCCTAAGATCGGTTGAATAAAAATCCCTCCACTTGAACCCATCAGCGAATCAAAAGATAAAACTGTAGCTCTCTGAGCGGAGGGGATAATTCCATTAAGATAAGCCTGGCGAATCGGCGAAAGGGCAGCAAATATTAAACCCCACATAAAAATAAGAATAAGAACCAGCCAGAAATTGTTGGCAAAGGCTACTCCCAACAAAATCAATCCAGTAAAGAAAGTGCCCAAGATGAGTACGGTAGTTCTACTTTTAAATAATTTTTTAATGTGTACTGCACTAATACCTCCTGCAATTTGAGCCCCAGCAACAAGAGCCGCAACTAAACCCGCGATACCATAGGCTTTCGGATTACCATAAAGCTTTAACAGGAAAGGTTGCAAAGCATAAAAAACATAAAAGCTTACTCCGGTCGCAAATGGTGCTGCAATCATTACCCACCTTACTGGCGGATTTTTCAAGCCGTTGTCTACAGAGCTGATAAATATGGTCTTCATCTGTTTTAAAGGATGTCCCATTTTTTGCCGCTGAAAGCCTAAATCTTCCATTAAGAAAAAGGCGGTTGCGAAATTAGCCATCAAAACAACTGCTCGCAAAATATATGGGACACCAAGATTTGTATACTGGGCAATTACTCCCCCTGCAATTGAACCGGTAAGCATAGCAGCGCCACCAACAATCTGCCCTTTTGAAAACACACTCTCCAAACTCCCTTTGAATTTTGTTGCGTGAAGTGCGTCTACCAACCATGCTTCAAGAGCACCTGAAAAGAAAGTAAATCCAAGACCTAAAAGAGCCGATGAGGCAGCCCAACCCCAAAAAGGACCGCGGATATGCCACATATAAAGATAGAGCAAAGTTGAGGCAGCAAGTGTCACACAGCCTAAAAGATATGAAACTCTTCTACCCCAGGTATCGGCAATTATTCCTGTGGGGATTTCAAAAAGGACCTGGCCAGCAGTAAAAAAAGCATTAGCCATAAAGGCTTGGAAGTTGCTCAAGCCCGCGCTTAAGAGAAAAATAGTATTAATTCCCCAGATAAAAGAGGCGGCCAAGGTATTTCCTAATACAAGATAAATATATATCCTTTGTATGCTCCGCGGTTTTCTAAGCATTAAGGCTTGATTATAACTTATTTCACCTGGTAGTAAAGTAAGACGTTACCATTACTAAAGGTCTTTGTTTTGAGAAGTTTAAATCTATGTTTGCCTTTTATACCTTTAAATAAAGTGCTGCCTTGACCAATCACAATTGGATTTACCATAATCCTTACCTCATCAAGCAAACCTTTTTCTAAAAAAGATGTTGCCAAGTTATTACTCCCAAAGATTGCAATGTTACGGTCAGATTGTTTCTTCAATTTTTTTATTTCTTTCGTATCAACTTCGTGACGAAGACTGACATTTTTCCAATTGGTTTTCTCTTTAACATTTTTAAGAGTTTTAGAATAAACAATTTTAGGCATCTTATTTACCAGATCTGCAATTATCAGATCCTCCTTGGAAATATTTGGATCTTTATGAGCGACTGGCCAAAAATCTTCAAAAAGCTGATAAGTCCGCCTGCCAAAAAGAAGAGTCCCAACTTCACTTGTTTGATCTACAGCAAACTTATTAAACTCCTGATCAACTATATGCCACGATAGATCATGATTAGGCCCCTCAAAAACCCATCAAGACTTGTCAACATAAACAAAAATATTTTTCTCATAAAAGAATATAAACTTTAAGCTGAAGGTTCATAAAACTTTTAATTTTTCTTATATAAAATGTTATTTTTTTTATGTTTTTTAGAAAGATGATAATCAGAAATATAATTTGCCACCTTGTTCCATTTGCACAGATATTTTTTATCACTTTTTATTAACTGTGAGTATTTTAGTATCGCTTTTTTAAGATCTTCAAATAAACAATCAAGGCTTATTATCAATAAGTAAGACTCTCTGTCTGTATGTTTAACAATATCCATGTGGTGAGCGTTTTTGATGGCAATTTTATTCTGTTCATTATCTTTGGCTTCTATATTATCAACTCTTCCTCCTTTATGTACACACCATTCAATTTTTCTTTTATCGCCTAAAGTAAGTTTTTTAGGTTGATATAAATGAACTAGCCCATGACGGTAAATTTCATATAAAATTTCTCCGTTCTCCTTATATTTTGGGTCTATTTCTTGACTGCCCATTACCTCTTTTATAAATTTGACTGCACTCTTAGTAGATCCCGTTTCCTTATTATTGCCGCAGTATAAAGCACCAATAAAATCAACCATGCATAAAATTTGCCTAGACGCTCCAAAATATCCTCCTTGCTCTATTTTCAGGTGCAAAATAGGCGTAATATCAAAATTAATTGCGTCTTTAATGTCACTTTTTAAAAGGAAATCTTCTATTTCGGTAACAGTCAGATCCTTTTTTAGTGCCATATCATATTAAATAACCTTTACTGCAGAGCATATTTTACGACTTTTGGGGATAATAATAAGCTGCTGCTCCGTGTTTTTCTTTCCGGATTAGGCCTCTTTTGATAAGCGCTTTGCGAAGATTCCAAGTATGAGGAATACCTAATAACAGGTTGATTTCAGAAGGTCTTATTCCCGGATTTTTCTTAATTATTGAAAAAATTTCTGTTAAAAGTTCTTCTCGTGTTTTCTTAACTGCCATATTTTAAATCAAATCCTACGCTCGGTTAAAACTCAGGCGTAAGACACAAAAGTCTGGATCAACTAGATAACCTTCTACTCGGCCGAGTTTTTTAAGACCTTCTATATCCTCATCAGTCCACCACTTTGAGACATAACCTGTTTTGCTGATTAAAATTCCAGCTTCGGCATCAGTTTTCTCCATATCAATCTCGCCAATCATATCTTGCAAACTAGCATAAAACTCCAATCCCCAATCTCCTAATGCGGGCTGTCGAAGAATTCCTAAAACTAGCTCCCCATTTCGCTTTCTAGATTCTTCAACAACCACTTTTAATAATTCTTGATAATCTCCTTCTATTGTTCCTAGGGTATTTTGTAAGATTAAAAATACGGGGTTTTGTACCTCTTGGCCCTTCAGAAGAGCAGGTAGGTTAAGAATGTCTCCTTCGATAGCAGATACATTGTCAAAACCTTGTGCTCTTCGTCGTAATTCTTCAAACATATCGGGGTTTATCTCAATTGCAACAACATTTCTGCCTGCTGTTACTAAATCTCTCAGGACTCGCCCGTAACCGGCTCCTAGATCAACAAATGTTCTGGTTGAAACATTTGGGACTCCAATAATAAAATCTCTTTCTCTTGCCATAAAATTTTGCAGATGGATATTCTGAGTGTTCTCAACAAGGTCTACGTATTTTTCGGGAGTATAGCCTCTCATATTCTTGAAGAAAGTCAATTATACCACCACCAGAGGTGGTGGCATGCACTACAGCCTGAAAGGCAAATTAATAATAAATTCTAGCCTAATTGTTCACGTTGTTGTTGCCACTTTACGTACTTTCGTATCTGGTCTTCGTTGAGGCCTATGGTTGATACACAGTAGCCTCGTGCCCAGATGTGCCTGCCCCAATACAGGCTACTGATCTTTTTCTGCTCTTGAAAGAGCTTAATGGCAACTTTCCCTTTGAGCCATCCCATGACTTCACTGACCGAGTACTTGGGAGGGATTGACAGAATCATGTGTACATGATCAGATTGAATATTGATCTCCTCAATATCGATCATGTCCTTCATGCCACACAATCTGTACAGCTCATTTCTTACCATCACCTCTACTTTGCCCACCAACATATGAAATCGATATTTCGGGCAAAATACGATATGATACTTACATAACCACACGCTGTGGGATAACCGTTTGTATGTTTGTTTCATAGCTTCAGTTCTGAGCGCCTTTCAGGCTGAAGCTATGTTTATTGTAAATGATACGGTTAAACCTTCTCCATAGTCACCACCAGAGGTGGTGGATATAGAAGAGATTATATCATTACTTTTTTGGTTGGTAGCGGAGGAGGATGGGCGGATCCTCTGCGTTTGAAAGTCTTTAAAACGAGCCGGTTTTGATTTCTCCGCCGCGCTTGTAAGAGGCAACAATCACTCCTTTTGGCGAAGTTTTAGATTCAAATAGTTCAAAACCGGCAGGAATTGTGCCTTCGGCAAACAAGCGCTTTCCCTTACCAAGTGTTATCGGAAATATTTTGAGCCATAGCTCGTCAACTAGGTCGTTCTTCAAAAGCGTTTGAATGAGCTTACCACTGCCATGAACTTGAAGTTCTGGCCCTTTTTGTTTTTTTAGCTTTTTTATTTTATCGACTACATTGCCACTTAAAATAACCGTTTTCTCCCAATCATGCTTTTTGAGAGTTCTCGAAGCAACATACTTTGTTGCTTTGTTGATACTAGCTCCTTCCTCTGGATGATCCGGCCAATACCCTGCAAACAGCTCAAATGTTTTTCTTCCCAAAAGAAGATCGAAGGGGTGACTCATTTGCTTTGTCATGACCTTGCCCATAAATTCATCAAAATAAGGAAAAGTCCAGCCACCGTATTTAAAACCGCCAGAAGTATCCTCTTTTGGGCCACCAGGAGCCTGCATGACTCCATCGAGAGAGATAAAAGTCAAAACAATAATTTTTCTCATATTTTAAAACATGCCGTTTTTATTCGGCGAATCTTTTGGGATTTGTTGACCTACATCCCACAGCTCAATGATTTTACCATTTTCAAAACGGAAAATATGAACTACAGCATTCCCCGGTTGATCAGGTGCAAGTTGGACTCTTGAATGAACTGCTACATATTCTCCATCCTCAAGAACGTGTTTTATCTCAAAATCCTTATTGGGAAATTGTTTGTGATTTTCCTCCATTCCCTCTTGTAAAGACTTTGCGTCACCTTTAAACCAAGGGTTGTGATGTCTAAAATCAGAGGCAGCATATTTTTCATATGCCTCACGGATTTTACCCGAGGTTACAAGTTGAAGAAATGAAATCGCAATTTTTTTATTAGACTTCATAATTATTTTTCAACAAGCTCAGCCAGACGATCCCAAGTTTCTTCTGCGCCTTTCTCCATCCCTGAGCCGACCATTCCTTCCAAGTCTTCGCTTGTAGTGAATCGAGAAACGGTGCTGACTTTTGTCTTTCCACCCTCTATTTCTTCAAATCTTACTGTTTCTGTTAGCTCATGTCCAAGACCGATTGGTTCGAAATTAAAGGTCCAAGTAATAAATTCTGGCTCTTTCACCTCTTTAAAAACTCCATTAAATGCGTACTCAAAGTCTTGTCCTTTTTCATCTTTACCTTTATGGATGAATCTCCACTTTCCGCCTGGCTTTACCTCCATCACCTCAACTATTGTCGTATATCCTCGAGGACCCCACCACTTCGGAATAAGAGTTGGGTCTGTATGCGCTTTCCAGACAAGTTCACGTGGAGCATTAAAAACACGTTCTTGGGTGATTTGCTTATTGTCTCTATCTACTTTTAAATTATTGGTTGCCATTTTTACTCACCTCCCTTAGAATCCGTTAGCGAATTTATTTCAGACTTTCAGCCAACTTATCAAACGACTGATTCCATCCTTGCTTCATGTTGCTGAGCATTTCTCCTTCAATTCCCTCGATACTTGGATAGTATAAGGTCATTTTTGTTTGTCCATCTTGCTCTTCAAAAGTAATGTTGATTATTGCTTCCATTGGAAAAGTTTCGGGCATTCCGTAATGTGACGCTGGAACGACATTACCTTGTTCGTCAGCAAAACTATCGATAACTACTATTTTCTTCATGGGAACAATTTCGCGATAAACACCTGTACTCCACATATTCTTATCAAATTCCGTACCTGCTGGGCCGTGCATCGCAACGTGGTATTTACCTCCTACTTTAAAATCTATTTTAGCTACCGGACAAGTAAAATCTTTAGGCCCCCACCATTTCATAAACATTTCAGGATCGGTCCACGCTTTCCAAACCGTCTCAACCGGAGCATCAAAAACTCGAGTGATTGTTAGTCCATTATCTGCCATAATCTTTCACCGCCTTTCGTTTCTTCTCAACTGCCAAAACCTTATCCAATCTATCAAAACGTTCGTTCCATATTTTCGTTATTTGTTTAAGCCATTCTTCCAGTTCAGTTATTTTTTTTGGGTTGATCTGATAAATCCGCTGTTGTGCTTGCTTTTTTACATCGACTAATTTTGCTTCTCGAAGAATTTTGAGGTGTTGTGAAATAGCCGGCGGAGTTTGATCAAACTTACGATAGATAGCAGAAGCAGATAGTCTTCCGCGTTTGGCCAGCAGTTCTAAAATATCACGTCTGGTTGGCTCTGCTAGTGCAGAAAACATGTCCATAAAAAGATTATAAAGTAATTACTTAAATAAGTCAATACTTAAATATGTAAGAATTGTGTAAGAAAATTAAGCTGCTTTTTCGTCGGCTTGAAACAAACCAAACGTGTTTCCTTGAGGATCAAGAAAATAACCCTGCCAGCAGATTCCAGGGACTGCAAATTTAGGGAGGGCTACTTTACCACCATTTTTCAGAATCTTGGCTGCAGTTGCATCAAAATTCTCAACTTCCATCGAACAAACATAAGCATTAGTTCCAAATTCTGGAGGTGGCGTCTTAGCCGGACGCTTTAATAATCCTCCACGAATACCTTCTGTTTCAATTCTCCAATAGTCAACGGGTATGTTTGGATCTTTAGTAAATTTCCAGCCAAAGACCGTGGAATAAAATGCTGCTGCCTTTTCAGGGTCTTCCGCCTGAATTTCAAAATACATTACCTTGTTCATTGTAGTTTAAGAACTAGTTATTTCTTTTCCTCGTGGAAGTTTGGCATTGGGGCTGGTTGAAGTACACTCAATCGGTTGCCTTCGGTGTCTTCAAAAGAAACATACCAGCCCACCTGAGGTATCTGGACGGGTTTGCCAATAACTTTTCCTCCAGCTGATTCAATCTTCTTGACGTGTTCATTGATATCATCAACTGCGATAACCACTGATGGAGCATCATTGCCTTTATCTTTATCAAAAAAGCCGCCGTTAATAGCTCCGGGTTCTTTCGGACGTCCGCTTTTGGCATCTACTTCAGTTGTCGTAACAACAACATAGTCTGCCATATCAGGCCCCATCTGTTGTGTCTTCCAACCAAATACAGTTGTATAGAAATTAGACATCCGCTTCTTGTCTTCTGCTGGCATTTCAAAATGGACAACAGGATTCATTTTCATAGAGCTATTAGGATAAACTATTAAAACTAAAATTGCAAGTTGTAATTGACAATTCTTGTTGCATCAAATAAAATCTGGGAACTATGCAAAAAATCACCCCATTCTTGTGGTTTGATGACAAGGCCGAAGAGGCAGTGAAGTTTTATACCTCTCTTTTCAAAAATTCAAAGATCTTGAATGTTGCTCGCTACGATGAAGCAGGAGCAAAAGCATCCGGAAGACCAGTGGGATCTGCAATGACGGTAGAGTTTGAACTCGAGGGTCAAAAGTTTGTAGCGTTAAACGGCGGGCCGATATTCAAGTTTACCGAGGCCATTTCTTTTGTTGTAAACTGCGAGAACCAGGATGAAGTAGATTATTATTGGGAAAAACTTTCAGCTCATCCCGAATCAGAACAATGCGGATGGCTTAAAGATAAATTTGGTTTATCCTGGCAAATCGTCCCTAAACAATTGGCTGAGATGCTTGAAGCTCCAGATCCTGAAAAAGCGGGCAGAGTCATGCAAGCAATGCTTCAGATGAAAAAGATAGATGTAAATAAATTAAAGGAAGCCTACGAGGGAAAATAATCTTCAATTTAAGTTAAAATGTTTCTCAATTCGTAGCCATAATACGACATTCCATAGCTGATTTTCTCCTCTGCGCTTGGCGCAACTTCTTTGATAGCCGCCCTCAGCTCTCTCAGTTTTCCCTGATGTTCTTTCGGAACGCTCGCAATGTATTCGTCCACGTTTTTAGGTTTCATAACTTTAATTTTACTTCGAGTTCTCTCGTGCAATCAAGGCAACTGAATAAGCCCGATGATATTGCTGTCTGCGTCTTTTACAACTGTAGTTAGCTTGCCTCCGCCAACATCTTTGACTTCTTGCTGGACTTTGGCGCCAGCATCTAACAATGATTGCAGACTTTTCTTAATGTCGCTCACGTGGAAGTAGCCGGTCATTCCCTGTTTGTGACCATTAGGGTCAAGTCCTATTTCTTGGTCTCCAACCCTAAAGCCAACATAATAAGCCTCATCCGCATAAGGCTCAACGCCCAAAAGCTTGCTGAAAAGCGCCTTTGCTTTAGCTAGGTCTTTGACGGGATAGATGATTGTTTTGATACCTTGATTCATGCAATCAAGTATAAAATAATTTTGTGTAGTTTTAAAGTCCTTAAAGGTGAGGACAGGACGATGTCCAAACCTTTTATTTAGGACAGTGGAAATCGTCAATCATCCATTTTGTTCCTGATTTCAATAGATCTAATCCAATAGTAATTTTTCTATTATCTCCACTGTAGGTTCCACTCAATGTCATAGAAGCTTTTGTTCCATTGATTACGGGGGTTGAGTAAGTGTAATCTTCTGGTTTCAAGGGGTTTTGACCGCAAGTTGCCCCGTCATATCCTTGTCCCAATGCTGTTTTAATTGAATTTACTGCGTTAGCTGTAAGATATCCATCATTTGCCAATATGTTTACATTTTTTTCAATCCCGATGACAGGAGGGATAGTAATCCATTTTTTGTAAAAATCTTTAACTAAATTCTCAACGTTTGCTGTTTCATCTTGAGACACTGAGGGAGAAATTTTTTGTTTCGGTGTAGGCGTTAAAATAACAACCTTTACAACGTCCACCAGACCACGGTTAGCAATCTCTTGAGTCTGATAAGAATAATACCAATATGATCCTAGAGAAGACAGCAATACAATAAGTAATGCAAAAGCAAGCAAAACCAAAACTCTAAAGAGAGGTGTGCCGTGGGGGTTAGGAGAATGAACGTTTGGATCCATTATTCAAAGAGTAGCGGAAATGAAATAACAAGTCAATCTTTGCTCCGCGGGACAATGTTTCTAACCTTTTATTTCTACACGGTAGGTAGTTGACATGCAATCATTTATTTACTACTATGATAGTTGGAGGAGAACATGAAAATGAAAAAAATAATCTTACCAACTTTTATTGTTACCGCCTTACTTCTTGCTTTTGCCTATGCCACGCATATTCACGCACAAACAGTCACACTTCCAGCAACGAGTCCAGCGGTATCTGCAACAGTGAAAAGTGATTTTGCAGTAGATTTAGAGAAAGGAGAAAAAGACACAGCCAATGACCAAGAAGCACTACAGAATCAAAAAGACCAAAAAGACAATGAGAATGTGGGTGTGAACGAACAAGGAGAGGTGCAGAATGAACAGTTGGGCATTGACCAACAGGATTTGAACCAGAAAAATGATAATCTAAACGAGGGAGATAACAGTAACAACAGCACATCAACTGAAGATGGCAAACACGATGGAGAAAAAGCAGACGACAAACAACAGACTAATACATCACCAGAACAAAATTCCCCAAATAGTCAAAACAATCCACAAGAAAGTAATCAATAAGCTTATGGAACAAACTGCTCAACCCAACCAAAAGCAATCGGAAATACCAACTAGCACTCCACCACAATCACCTTCTGCTTCTTCAAAGACAATGCTTTATGTGCTTGGAGGAGTTGGTATTCTTGTTTTATTATTAGTAGGATACTTTCTAACAAGAAAACCTACTGTGACAACGCAGGTATCACAACAAACTGTTATTTCGCAACCAGCACTTTCACCTACCTTGCCCCGCAGTAAAACACCCGGAGTCATTACCGATGTTGTGACAGCTTCCGCTCTTGATGCACAAGGCAAAGCCGTAGCTCCTACTGCAACCTTTGCCAAAACAGATAAAAACATTTATCTGGTATTAACTCTCAATAAACCAAAAGTTGGAACAAAAATAGAATACATTCGCTACTTAAATGGTAAGTATCTTGATAGTAATGCTGCGAAGCTCTTAAAAGCAAACCTTACGACTACTAGTTTTGTATGGAGCCTGAAAAAGCCAGATGCAACTCATCTTGTCGGAACCTACATAGTGAAAGTCTATACCAATGGCATCTTTGAAAAAGAAACCTCGTATACAGTACGATAAGTATCATTTGCTTTACTTCTTTCTTCAAAAATGGCTCCGAGGACTAGATGACGTTCGAACCTTTTATTTCAGACAATGAAAACCATCAATCATCCATTTTGTTCCTGATTTCAAAAGATCTAATCCCATGGTAATTTTTGAATTATCTCCACTGTAGGTTCCGCTCACACTCATCGTGGCTTTTTCTCCATTGATCACCGGGGTTGAGTAAATATATTCTTCTGGCTTTAAAGGATTTTGACTACAGGTTGGCAAATCTGAGCCTTGTGATTGTTTGATAGAATCTGCTGCTTTGCCGGTGAGATATCCTTCATTTACTAATCTATTCGCTTTTGTAACTGAATCTCCGGGATAACCAGAAGGGTTGATAAATATAGGTATCCATCTATTATAAAAATCTTTTACTAGACTCTGGATATTTACTGTTTCGTCCACTGTTGGGCTTACGCTGGGATTAGAAACAGTAGGAACTACTGTAGGTGCAGGTTGATAGACTTGCTGTTGAGTTAGGGTTTGTTGAGACATCTGGTTGCTTATGTACCAATAAGTTCCGAGAGAAGAGAGAAGAGTAATAACTAACGCAAAACCAAGTAGAGCTAACACTCTAAGAAATGGGGTTCCGTGAAGATTAGGAACGTGAAGATTTGGATCCATTAATTTAAGTATAGCAGAAAACGGAAGAAAAAATCAGATTTTGGCTCCGGGGGCTAGATGACGTTCGAACTTTTTTTATTCAAATGATCCTGTTTTGACTTCTCCTGCACGTTTATATGAGGCGAAGATTACTCCTTTGGGTGTAGTTTTACTCATGATCAATTCAAAACCCGCTGGAATTGTTCCTTCAACAAATAATTTTTTTCCTTTACCAAGAGTTATTGGAAAAATCTTTAGCCAAAGCTCATCTACTAAAACATTTTTCAAAAGAGTTTGAATCAATTTGCCGCTGCCGTAAACCTGAAGATCTGAGCCCCTACCTTTCTTTAATTTTTTTATTTCGTCAACGACGTTTTTATTAATAAAAACCGAGTTTTTCCAATGGGATTTTTTAAGTTTTTTTGAAACTACGTATTTTTTTACTTCATTAATTCCCGGCCATCCGTCTGAATGTTTAGGCCAATACGCCTCAAAAATTTTGAATGTTTTTCTACCTAGCAACAAGTCTGATTTTTTCATTTGAGAAGCCATTATTTTCCCCGCGAAGTCATCGAAGTACGGGAAAGTCCAACCTCCATATTTAAAACCTCCAGAAGTATCTTCTTTGGGTCCGCCAGGAGCCTGCATAACTCCATCCAGGCTTATAAAAGACAGAATAATAATTTTCCTCATGCAGAAAATGAAACTCCGAGGGTTAAAACCCTTGGTATCTTTGCAAACTAATAACCACGTTGTCTTTTAACATATTCAGAGATCTTGTTTGAGCTGACGACTTCAATCCTTTCACGGCTTAAAGTCTAACATACGGGAAATCAGGCTTTGCAGCCGAGGGTTAAAAACCCTCGGATAGCCGCTAAACTATTATACCCCCATTGGACCCCATGATCGCCACATTTCCTTTTATGTCAAGGTAAGACACAGCCTCCTTTTGATCATTTAATACTCTGAGAAATGGTAGTTCTATGTCATGCGCCATCTGCATCTGCTGATTATTAACACAGGTTAGCGAGATTACAAGTGCACAGAAATACTTTTTACCGTCAAAATCCTCACAAGAAGAAGCGCTCGGTCCATTTTGTTCGTAACTCAAAATGCAGTAATTATTTGTGCCTGCGGCAGCATAGTTATACCAATTTGAACCGTCTGGAATTGGTTCCTGTGAATTGGTAGAACTTTTGACTAAACCATTTTTCTCAAATAGCCCAATTAGCCTCTTAATTATTGATGGATCTATCGTAAAGTTTTTTGTAAGATTCTCCGCTACTCCGGGGAGTTCTTCGGTATATGTACTTTTATCAACTAACTCCAAATGGTCTGGATTTGGGACAGTAATTATCCAACCATCATCACCTTGCCAGCTCAAAAATGGGGCTTGCCATCTAAAGAGTGGGGTGTTTTTATCTTTTGGATTTTTTAAATCGGGTAGAATTAGTTTTGTTAAAACGCTGTCTTGACATATCTCTTTTTTTAATTGATTGATAATTGCTTGTGAACTGCTATTTCCGGTGTCAACTTTAAGACAATTCGCAACTGTAAGCACGGCAAAATCTGAAAGATCTGAAGTTGGGGAGATTGACGAGGTTGGCCGCCCCTTTTGGCCAGAGTTATTATTTTGTTGGCTGCTGAGTTGAGCTGATTGATTACTTAGATACCAATAAGTTCCAAGTGAAGAAAGGATTATAATGACTAAGGCAAGTAGTAGAAGCTTTTGATTAATTAAGTAGCTAAAAAGTTTTGTTAAGTCTGTTATTTTGTTAAACATGATTTGGCTCCGAGGGATGGGCGATGTTCGAACCTACTTTAAAGACTTCGCAATTTTTCAATAAACCACATTCTGGCAAGATCAGAAAGACTTACCCCTCTTATTCTTGATTCTTTCTCAAGTCGCTCCTTAAGCCTTGGATTTACCCTCACGGCAATTATCTCTTCTTTTTTAGAATCGTCAATAAACTCAATATTAACGGGTTCGCCTTTGGCCCATATTTCTGAAAGATCATGAGTGTCCCAAAACTCTGCCTCTTCCTCATAATTCTTAAATTTCGGCAGTTTATTAGGAAATTTTTTAAGTTTTTTCATTTTTATAAATCCTCCTTTCTTTTTTACCGGCATCCCTAGCGCTCACAACATAATAGCCTTTTGCTTCTTTGCCTAAAATAACTGTTAATATTCTTTTGCCGCTTCTTCCGATAAGCATAATTCTATCCTTATATGTTTCTCTTGAAACATAATCTTTTAAAACTCCTTCTGCTTCATTAGGGTTAACATTATGCTTTGCAATATGCTTAATATTCTTTTCTTCCCAAATAAACTCACGTCTCTTAATCTTTAGCCTTTTCACTTAGATAGTGTATAACAATGTTATACACTTGTCAAGATTAATATTTATGAAGGGGTGGATGATGTTAGAACTTTTTACTTATAAATTATTGAGCGGTGGCCAGCCGTAATTATAATTACTATTTTATCTCGCGGGTTAACCTTGTAAATAATTCTATAAATACCTACCCTATATGAATATTTTCCAAATAACTCTTTACTTAAAGGTTTACCAACAAAAGGACTTTCTTTAATTTCCTCAAAAATCGCTCCAATTGCTTCTTGATGGATTTTTTTAATGTTTTTAAGCTCTCTTTTTGCTCGAGCGGTAAGTTTTAGCCGATACATTTTGAGAGGAAGCAAGTCCTAATTCTGTTTTAACATCTTCCCAATCATAGAGGCGCCCTGCTTTAACATCTTTCTCCCCATCTCTTATAGCTTTCATGAGTTCTTTATCTGCAAGAATTTCATTAGTCTCTTTCCAGGACTCATATTCTGCAACGGACATGAGAACAGCCGCTGGAATCCCTTTTACGGTAATAACATACTCTGTGAGCTTTCTTCTTGCATTATCTACGAGAGTCGGCAATTCGTCTCTAGCTTGTGTTATAGGTAATGTTTTTATCATGAGTATATGATACAGAATTCTGTACAGAATGTCAAGCTAAGATTTGCGGCTAAAAATTAATTACTGACTCCACTAGGAAATTTAATTTATTGCTCTTTTGGCTTAATCCTTAGCTTACCGCTTTCTTGACGAGCGCTGCGATCCTTGCCTCCTCGGCGGAGGTCAATTTCTTCAGCGCGAATGAAGTTGGCCACATCGCCCCTTCGTCGAGTTTCGCCGCGTCGTTGAAACCGAATGTAGCATACCTCGCCTTGAACTTTTGGGCACTTTGGAAGAAACAGACGACCTTGCCGTCTTTGTTAGCATATGCAGGCATTCCATACCAAGTTTTCGGCGAGAGGGCTGGTGCGTTGGCTTTGATGAGAGCATGGAGCCGTTTGGCCATGGTACGATCCGGTTCTGGCATCTCGGCGATTTTCGCAAGCAGGGCGCGCTCCCCATCCCCCTTGCCCGCCTTCAGCTCTTGGTAGCGCTCCTTCATCGCGGCTCGTTCCTCATCCGAGAATCCCTTGACCTTCTTGCCGTTTATAGCGGTGCTTTTGACGGACTTCCGAGGAGCCTTGTTGGTTGTGCTTGTCATAGTCTACTTACTTCCTTTAATTTTATTTACTCTATTCTAACAAATCTTCTAGCGAAACACTCAATGCCTAAGCGATCGTTCTCTGTATCTCTTCGGATAAATATCACTGGGCTCCGAGGGCTAGACGACGTTCGAACTTTTTACACTAGGATTTAACCTTTAGTACTACTTTGCCGCGCGGGCTTTCCTTCTCTTGATGGTCGAAAGCTTCTTTCACTTGTTCAAGAGTAAACACTTTATTTACTCTCACTTTAATTTTTCCACCATCTACAAGCTCTGCTAAACGACTCAAATGCTTTGTATCTATGTTTGTACCTTGACCAATTGCATTAACATTATGCTCTTTCGCAAGCTCTAGATTAGGCTGACCAAGCATCGAAACAATAACTCCCCCTTTTTTCAAAACTTGAAAAGACCTATCAGTTGTTTCTCCACCTACTGTGTCAAAGACTGCATCGTAGTCTTTAAGAAGATCTTCGAAAGCTTGATTTTTATAATCTATTACTTCGTCTGCACCTAGGTCCTTAGCAAACTCTTTATCATCTAGACCAACTGTGGTTGCAACATATGCGCCCAAAGTTTTAGCCAGTTGGATTGCCACATGGCCTATTCCTCCTGCGCCTCCATGAATTAGAATTTTTTTACCACTTTGAAGCTTGATATGTTCTTCCAGCGCTTGGATAGTACTTGCACCAACCAATGGTAAAGCCGCTGCTTCTTCAAAGCTTACAGACTTTGGTTTTAAAGAAGTGTTTGCTATGTTTGCTGCAGCAAATTGCGCAAAAGCCCCCGATCCGCCACCAAATACGTTTGCTGATCCATATACCTCATCTCCTTTTTGGAAATCAGAGGTATCTTCGCCGAGCTCAATTACTTTACCAGCAAAGTCTCCTCCCAATGTAGCAGGGAACTGCAGAGGCATCATATCTTTTAGATAACCTGCACGAACTTTCCAATCAAAGGGATTGATGCTTGCAGTATATACTTCAACTAAGACCTGACCTTTAACTGGAGAAGGTGTTGGAGCGTTCTCATTAATCTGCAAAACATCAGCACCACCATATCTATTAATTTGTACTGCTTTCATAGAGAGTAAATTATACACAACCCATGTGAGAAATGCGTAATAAGATAATTTTTACTGTCAGACTGGTCTAAAGATAATTGCTCCGAGGGGTGGATACTCTAACTTATTTCCATTTGATACCACAGCCTATGCTTGGTTTTTGATTAGGACTTACAGGTTTACCTTCCAAAGTAGCATCAATCGCCGCGCGTAAATCATTGCCTGTCACAGGTATATCATTTCCAGGTCTGCTATCATCAAGTTGGCCTCTATAAACGAGTTTTCTTTCTCCGTTAAATAAGAAAAAGTCTGGTGTGCATGCTGCCGTATATGCTTTTGCAGTTTCCTGCGTCTCGTCAAAACAGTATGGAAAAGTAAATTCAAGTTCACCTGCCTGTTCCTTTAGACTTTCCGGAGAGTCTTCAGGATAAGCTTGTGGGTCGTTTGCACTTATGGCGATTATTCCCAAATTTTTATCCTGATAATCCTTTCCAATTTTAGCAATCTCCTGCTGTACATATTTTACAAAAGGACAGTGCCTACAGATAAAAGCAATCAAAAGCACCTTTTTGTCTTTGAATGTACTTAGTGAAATAGTATCGCCTAATACGACATCTTTGAGATTAAAGTCCAGAGCTTGAGTCCCTAGGGGCAACATCGATGATTGAACGGCCATACTCTTTAGATTATATCAAACGCCAGCTTCGAGGGTGTCTATCTTTTTATAGATTTAGATTATTGTAAGAGTCTAAACTATACTTTGCTCTGATGGATAGACGACGTTCGAACCTTTTATAGTTCTTTATGAACTGCTTTCCTACACTCTTCAATAATTTCTTTTGGAATAAATCTTATACCGATTAAAAATAACATAGGAACGATAATAACATCATCAAGATAACCAAGAACAGGTATAAAATCAGGAATTAAATCAAAAGGGAGCATCAAATATCCAATTGCGGCTCCCAAGAAAAACTTTCCAAGTCTTGGACTTCGTTTATCTTTTAGAACACAACGATAAATCTTAAGCTCCCTTTTAAGTCTTTTAGTAGCAGCTTTTAATCCATCAAACATAGACTACGACAATTATACTATAGAGGATTAGGTTATCAGAAGGCTCTAAAGAGAAGTTGCTCCCCTGATTGACATGTTCAGGAACAGGGAAATAGAGATTGATACTACTTTAGCAACAATAATGCTGCTAAAACAGCCATCCCAAAGTCTTCAATTAGCGTGACTTTTGTTAGAGGAACTTTGAGGAATGTTCCGAGACAGGCACATTGAAACTTCTCCTTCTTAGCAAGTTTTATAGCAACTCCTAATCCACTAAAACCCATCACGATAAGCTCTATCCAAAGGAGAGACTTTGGTTGAAATCCAACTACCATTGATAACCCAAAGAAAAGCTCAATCAACGGATAAATGTAGCCGTAGGAAAAGGCTCTTTTGGCTAAAAGGTCATAAGTTGAATAACCTTCGGCAAATCCCTTTAAGTCCATCAGCTTAAATCCTGAAAAAACTAAGAAAAAACCTGCCATAAAATAGGAGATAAGTTTGTGGATAGCAAAAGCTCCCAATTGTAAGTCTCTAAAGCCTAAAACGATTGCAACCACAGTAATCAAGCTAATTATTACTACAAGCGGTGTGTAGTTATTAGAGGTTGAGGGTTGATTTAATTCCTCTTTAGTTACCAACCTCATTCCGCATTTAGGACAGTTCCCTGGTTTATCTTGCTGGATTTCAGGGTGCATTGGACAACTGTATTTCATAAACATAAGTATAACTTATGAACCACAAATATCAGAAACCCCCCAGAAATCTGATACTTGCTTACTAGAGTACCCGTAGTCTCTGATCATCTTCTTTGCAATCCCTTCATTCACATAGTAATGCCAGCATTTGCAGCAACAAGGTCCTTCTTTAGACATTGACATTGCTTGGTCATAGACTTTTTGCTCTTGAGGATTAAGAGTCGTTTGTTTATCATAATCAATCCACTTTTTAGCAAGTTCAACTGGTGTTTTATATGGGTTAAGTGGTATATCTGGTATGTTTGAGTAATTCTTTTTCAAAGTCTCAAAATGTTCGTGGTATTCTTTCGTATCTTTCAAAGGTCCGCAACATTGTCCTCCCAAAAACTTTCCCTTAACATTCTTATCAGATAAAACGGTATCAGGTCCCAGACAACTTCCTCCAACAGAAGGGTTACTTGAGAACAAACTGTCAACATTTGGACTACAAGAGATTATCTGACTATCCAAATCAACAAGCTCTGGGTCAACTGGTTTTGTTAGGTTGTTGCTTTGTAGTTGATAAAGAGTTTTTCCCGTCTCTGTTGGTATTTGAGCTTTAACTGCAAGAATTTGGGCGTTTGTGTGATTGGTTAGATAACCCGAAAAGAAAGCTCCTGCAAAAACAGAAAGCCCAACGACAATTATTATTAAGATTATATTTCTCATAAGTTCACCTCCTTTTCAGTTGTAAATTATTACACTCCTCACATAAATTAAGCACTTTAAGAGCGGTGAAATATAAAGATATTGCCATAAGAACAAAAGCAAAACTGGCAATATAAAACCTGTATGTGCCAAAGAAAATAACCGTTCCTAAGCCAAAAAACCCCAGAACGGTTGCCGCACAACTTAGGCAGGTTAATGTTCCAAAAAAAGATGTCACCAGCCCCATCAATCCAGAAAAGGTTAAGTGACCGACTTGAATTATTCTATGTTTGCCATGATTAGACAGAATGTATAAGTTGAACATAACAGCAAGTCCTGTCAAAAGAGATAGGGTTATCAAAACTACATAATCTCTCTTTGGCATAATACTCAACTGATAACCAAAGTCATTGCCTGGAATTGAGATTACTGGAATGTAAACAAATAGCCAAAAGACTATCAAGGCTACAACCAGTAACCCCACTACATACCTTTTCTGTTTAAGAACAGCCTTTGTAGCTTCCCACAAAAGCAAAAAATATCCCATCTTTTAATTTACTTAAGCAAAACGTCAATCTGTTGCTTTACCTGGTCAAATAGTAAAGCACCGTTTATAAAATCTTTCTTACCATCCTGTGCGACGATAAAAGTGCCTGGTGTGCCATTTATCCCAGCTTTTGCACCACTATCTTCCTCATCTTTGACGAGCTTTGCATACTTTCCGCTATCAAGACATTTTTGAAAAGCATTATTATCTAAACCAAGCTCTTGTGCTAAGGGAACCAGGTTTTCAAGTTGGAAACCTGTGCCATTTGAGGTTGTTTTCTCATAGATTTTGTCGGCAAACTCCCAGAATTTATCATTTCCGCCAAGCTCGGTTACACACTCTGCTGCTTCTGCTTCTTTTTGAGCATTTTGGTGGAATGATAGTGGAAAATGACGATATACCCAAGCAATCTCATTCCCATATTCTTTTAGGACTTGTTGCATAGTGGGCTGAAATCTTTTACAGAATGGGCATTCAAAATCCCCATACTCAACCAAAATAATCTTGGCGTCTTTTGAGCCTCTAATATGGTCTTTGTCCGTGACAGGCGGCAGTGCATTTAAGTTCTGTTGTGGTTGAGGCTGCTGGTTATTACCAGCTTGAACTGCTTGACCCGCAGTTTGTTTTTGTTGCAAGGCTTGAACCTTAAACCATAGGAAACCTGTAAAAAAGGAAGTGATGACCAAAGCTGCCACTAAAAGCATATTTCCTTGAACTGGAATTTTTTTAGATTTAGTTTTAATGACCTTTTTCATACTTACACCTCCTCTCCTTGTGTTTAATTTTTAATAAGAAAGGTTAAAAAAAGAAGTTTGTTACGCGTAGAGTTTGGGATGAAGTATACCGTTAGAAAAAGCCAATAAAAGAGGATTAAAAGCTCTTATATCAGGATGTTCTTTTGAATATCGCTGAAAAATCTGAGTTAAGGGTGGAGCAAGTGTAAACTGCGTTAAAGTGTAAGCAAAAGAGATAAACAATACTAGATATATGAGTAAGAACGAGCTTGCTTGAGATACTATTGCAGCAAACATCTCTTGCCATTTCTGCATATGTTCAGTAACACTCATTTGACAAAGCGAGGAGGAATTGTTCATCATAAAAGGACAGTTGGACATTTTTCCGTCCTTGTGCATTGTCATTGTTAAATTCATACCAAATAAAGAGATAAACACAAAAGTAAGAAGAACTAAAAGGAGAGATTGCCTCATATCTTGAATAATAACAAAGAATTGTAGTGCAAGTCAAGGAAAAAGATATACGAGGGATTTAGACTGTTGTAATAGGCTAAATCAAAAGCTGGCTCCGAGGGCTAGATGACGTTCGAACTTTTTATACTACTTAACACTGAAGGTGGAAAGGAGTTGTTCAAATAATTTTAGTCTTACGGCATCATTTCCCGTAGTCTCTAATTCAATTGCTCCTTGTCCATATTTAAGTAGAGCCTGTGTCATCTGAGTTCCTTCTCCAAACCCTGGTCCTAAAACTCCTGATATCTTTACTCCGTTGTTAATATTCACCACTACTGGATTTTTTAAAGATTCTTTAGCCTTGGTAATAGCAGTTTCGTAATTGGTATAGTTTCCCTCAAGTCGTGCATCTATTGATATTTCAGCATTACTTGGAGGTGTATTAACATTTGCAAGTACGACAAAAAAGTCTTTGACATTTTCCTTAATTACATATGTTGGTGGATATTTAAAGAAGAACTTAGCTGTTGGATATGTTTTCCAATTTGCTGTTTCATCTTTTACACATCTCATTATAAGAGAATCGCAATGAACTGTAAGTGGCGGTTCATTTGCCTTGGTTGGACAAACAGGAGTATCCTTACATGTCATATCAGATGGACAATCTTTATCTGAAGAACAAGTAATGCCACTGCTCTTAGGACTAAAGGTGGGTGTTATTGTAGGAACGATATTTAAAGAGTTTTCTTGCCTGAACTGTTGAGTCATTTGATTGCTAACATACCAATACGTTCCAAGTGATGATAGAACAACAATAACCAATGCAAATACAAGAAGGGCTAATACACGGAGAAAGGGTGTGCCGTGAGGATTGGGAGGTTGGACAGAATCCATAACTCAAGATTACATTAAAGTAAAATCAAAGTAAAGGTAGTGTTTGGCTCCGTGAGTTGGAGTAAATATTTTATTGATTTAGATTGATACAAGGCTCTAAACTATACGTTGCTCGTTCAACTGGATGTATACAGAACTTATGGGTGGTTAGATAATAGTGAGAGCCCTCAGTTTCTTCAAGAACAAACCAAACAGTTACTACAGACAATTATTTAAGCTGCGTGTTTTTCCTGATGTCTCAGAGGTTTATCTATAGCAACAAGAGCATCAAATGTAAGATTTACCAGTACGGTTTTGGTATCGCCAACATTAACAAATAGAGATAGCATTCTGTTTTCATCTTCCATCATACCTCCGCATACATAGACGACTCGTCTTAGCTCGGGATGTAATTCTTTAGCAATGGGACGATTGTTTATAACAAAATCATCGGGTGTTAAAATTGGCTCTCTGTCAATTTCTGCCACTGTCAAATTGCCCCCTTGATCTTTTACCAGTTTTGCTCTTCCTAATGAGTAGATATACTTTCCGTTTTCCCATTTTATTCCATGAAATATCATAAGGTATTCATTTTCGTTAATTGGGATCGGTGGCATTGTCGTACCAATACGCCATGATGCCCACTCTAAATCGGAAGGAAATTCTAGATTTCCAAGTTCTTTGACTTCTTTTGTATGTTCATCTTTTGAAAAATGAAGTAGTCTATGATTGTTTTTGTCTCCTTCCTGACGAAATAAAAACGTACCGTCACTTACGGGAGTAATATTTTTCCCAGGACCAAAGTCTCTAATAATCTGTTCTTGTGTAACGGTAATTTGCTCAAACACATCGCTTGATTGCAAATATATAACTGTGGGGTATACTATTTTCTCGCCATCTTCCATAACAACAGCTGTAAGACCAAGCACTACGCCGGATTTATCTGACAAAAGCAGCCCTCGCGGGTCCTCTAGAAGTATCTCTTGTCCTTCGGAATCCCATACAACTTGTTCCACCATTGGACCAGAATCCTTAAGCAGAATCTCCACAAGTGGAGTATCACTTTTCAGTTGAACAAGTCGTCCTGTATCTGGCTCTCCTTCTTTTGCTGCCTTTTTTACTTCTCGGGCGACTAACATAACACCATCTTCTGTCGGCCAGGCGGCCGCGTTAATTCGATTTTTTAAGACAGGGATCTCTATTATCTCAAAATCTTTTTGAGGAAGAATCCCTTTTTTTTCAAGTCGGCCTTCCATAAGATAAGATTAAACAAATAAAGATTAAATATCAAATAAATTACGGGAAAAGAAAATTACATCCACATGAAGAGAATTTGAGACTAAAAATAGCGTGCTCCCCAGTCAAAAGGTTACTCGGACTATAAAAGTAATGTTATTCTCCAATTACTTGAGTCGTTTGAGATTGGCTCCAAGAGATGTACAATATTCGGACTCACTTTATTGAAACTGAGGAAGAATGTAAACCAATCTTTGTCTTATCTCCCCGTTTAATCTCCACCTGTTATACTCAAATAAATAATGTTAAAGAAAATTTTCCTCATTCTCTTTACTGTAAGTATTCTCATTGTAGTTGGTTTATTCATTGCAATTAAAATTGCGACAAGGCAATCTTCGTCTACAACTAATACTATCTCCAAGCTTCACGTTTTAGGAAACCGTATTGTCACAGAAGAGGGACAAACGATTAGGCTTAGAGGCGTAGTTTTTGGAGACCCTTTTCTTATGGAGCACGATGATTTTGACAGAGATGGTATTCCAGACGACCATTTCTCAGAAAAAACAGCTGAGGATTTCGCGCGGGTGAAAACATTTGGCGCAAATGTCGTTCGCCTGATGATCTACCCTGGGTATTATCGATTAGTAGGTGGTGATAAGTACCTTGCTACCTATGTCGATCGTGAAGTTGATCTTGCCCAAAAAAATGGACTGTATATCATTCTCGATTACCATGTGATCGGCCGCCCCGGTGGTTGGTATGACTCACCATCTGATGCGACCCTTCAGGAATATCCAGTGAAGGTTCACTATACCGATTCCAACATGGCAGTTGCATTCTGGGATAAAGTCGCGGCTCGTTATGGTCAAAGAAAACATGTGCTCTTTGAGATATACAACGAGCCTGCCGATGATACCAGCATTTATACTTGGGCTGATTGGCGACCGACTGGCCAACTTCTGATCAAAGCAATCCGTCAACACTCAGATAATATTATTCTTGGTTCAGGACCAAAGTATTCCGGCGATCTCTCCGATGTGCCTAAGAACCCATACAGTGATTCTAATCTCGTGTATGTTGCTCACATCTATCCTGGCAATGTTCCCAAAGGAGAAGATCAAGTTGCTGCATGGGAGAAAAGTTTTGGATTCTTAGCAAAAACTTACCCAGTGATCGTCACTGAATGGGGCTTCAGTAACCAAGGGGATGAGACGACAAAAGGAACTCTCGAAGGCTACGGAAAACCATTTCTCGATTATCTTAACCAAAGAAAAATCCACTGGACTGCGTTTGCTTACCATCCTATGGATCCTAGTCAAGGTCAAATGTTGCTTGAAAGCGACTGGACAACCCTCACACAATTTGGAGAGTTTGTGAAGAAAAGCTTGGAGACTAGCCCGAACTGACTCTACAACAAACCCAACAGCTTTTAAATACTCCTCTATAGTCCCGACATTGCGGGTAAGGTAGAAAAGTGATAGAGTAAAGTTAATGCCTCACAAGCGATTCGTCATCTTAATAATTCTTGTTGTAGCTTTACTGGCTTTAGTAACTGGTGGAGTCTTGTTAAAATCACAAGGAAAGTTGAGTTTTTCTAACCAAGTTAGTACTAATCGGTCCCTAACCCCATCAGATAAAGCTGCTGTTCCAGATTTTGCCACAGCTATGAAAGAGTTGGGCTGCAGCGACCCATCTTCTTGCATGAGTATCTGTTCAAGACCGGAAAATGCTGACAAATGCAACAGATTAATGCAGGCTATGAATGGCAGCGGATCGAATTTAGATGAAAACAATCTACCCAAAATTGTCCAGGCAGATTTTATTGATCTTGATCGGATTACCAGAATTTCCAAATTTCGCTCAGGGTCGGGACATGATTACTCCGGCGGCGATGAGACATGCCGCAGCATGAAACATTACTTCTATACTTCATTTCCTCCTTCGTTTAACCCTCAAGCATATACACCCAAGCAGCCTTACATTAATATTTATTCCCCTGTTGATGGCGAAGTAATCAGTATAGACCCTGAACAGACGCCAATTGGTAAACAAATTCGTATTAGGTCTCCCAAACAGCCTGATCTTAGCTTTGTATTGTTTCATGTCTATCCCGTAGATGGTTTAAATAGTGGGAGCAAAGTTCGTGCCGGAGATATAATCGGTACTATCGGCGCGGACGGAGCTACAGATATCGCAGTCCAAGCAGGACGTTTTAGAGGTAAGCTTTTTTCCTATTTTGATGTCATGCCCGATGAGATCTTTCAACGCTATCAAAAACGAGGGATTAACACAAGAGACGATGTAATTATATCGAGGCAATATCGGGATCAGCACCCCTTTACTTGCACTGGCGAGCAGTTCAATCAGAGAGGTGACTCGAGTGATTCTGTAACTCTTAAGCCTATTTGAGCTCCAGTCAAAAGGTTACTCGAACTATAAAAGAATATTTATTTTCTGAGTCGATTGGATTTTTATATTCAAAATTTGTCCAGGCTTGAATATGTTGAAAGTTATTAAAGGAATTTGAATGAAGAAATAAGATTGTCAAAATCTGCCGATCTTGGTTGAGCATATATTCCTCCACCGATTGCAACTGTTTGGTTTCTATAAAAAGAAGTAACTTCAATCGAGGTAGAGGTCTCACTATGCTGCTCATCTTTGACAATTTGCTTATATGCTCTAACTCCATCTAGCAAAAAGTAAGATGAAGTTATAACTTTTAAACCTTGGCTAATAGATTTTCTATAATTAACATATTCGTCTAAACTATTAAAATGCCTATTAGGCCATACAAAAGCATTCTGCTCATCAAATACTAAGCCAATATCCATTTCTCCTGGTAAAAGGTCATAGCCATAACGAGTAACGTTTAAAAAAGGACTTTTTAACTCTATTTCTATTGGATTATGACGTACATCTATAGAGTAATCCTGAGGGTAGTTAAAGGATATTTTCAAGTCGTTGCTTGTAAATTTTTTTAAATTAGTCCCAGGAATATTACTTATACTATAGCCTGGAGTAGGCTCAATCTTAAGAGGCGCAGGAGTTGGTTTCAAAATATTTGATTGAGGTTCGCCTACGTGCAAAGCAATATTTGAATTAGTCAATTGAGCAAACCGATTGTTTAAATACCAATAAGTCCCAAGTGAAGATAAAACGGCAATGATTATGGCGAATGCAAGTAAAGCTAAAATCCGAAGAAGAGGCGTTCCG
>Ga0209515_10002785_pt1 | contig 26134 bp, 25 predicted proteins | sample Subgroupgradi54m_FD_187454 | JGI IMG/M metagenome (GOLD analysis project Ga0209515, IMG submission 187454) | Subsurface groundwater microbial communities from S. Glens Falls, New York, USA - GMW60B uncontaminated upgradient, 5.4 m (SPAdes)... ... | reverse complement strand
CCTCCCTTGCTCCCCAATCAACTTGACGAACCGACACCCGGCGAGGCGGGTTTCGTCGTAGGTGGTGGCGTCGCGGCGGGTGATTTGCAAGAGTGATTGGGTGTCTTCGTCGCCGACGGGAATGAGCAATCGCCCGCCCACGGCCAACTGTTCGCGTAAACTGGGCGGCACGGTGGGACCGCCCGCGGTCACGATGATCGCGTCGAAGGGCGCGGCCTCGGGCCAGCCAATGGTTCCATCGCCGATGCGCAGCGAAAATTTCATGTAGCCGAGTTCGTAGAGATTGCGCCGCGCGCGATTGGAGAGACGCGTGATGCGCTCGATGGAATGCACATGCGCCGCCAACTCGCACAGCACGGCGGTTTGGTAGCCGCAGCCGGTGCCGATCTCTAGCACTTTTTCCGTGCCGGTGAGTCGCAACGCCTGGGTCATGGCGGCAACGATGCGCGGTTGGGAAATGGTCTGGCCGTCGCCGATGGACAACGGTCGGTCGCTGTAGGCCTGATTCCACAACCCTTCCTCGACAAATTGATGGCGTGGAATTTTTGCCATGGCCGCCAACACGCGCTCATCGGTGATTTCCGGGCGAAGCTGCTCTTCCACCATGCGCCGCCGCGCCGGATGATACGCCTGCTGCGCCGCGGACAGACCGGGCATTTGATAGTGGTGATTGGATTTGCGCATTGGAAAAATCGAGGGACGAAGGACGATCGTTCGCTACGCTCACTGAGACGAGGGACGAAACTGCGACTGCTCTTTCGTCCTTCGTCCTAGCGACCGTTAGGGAGCGGTCGTCCCTCGTCCCTCGCTTCGTTCGTTCATCTGTCGGAGCGGTGGGATTTGAACCCACGACCCCTACCACCCCAAGGTAGTGCGCTACCAGGCTGCGCTACGCTCCGTACTGACCGGCGATCCATAATACCCCATCTGCTGCGTTGCCCTCAAAAAAATTGTCCTCACGTACCATTGAGGTACGCTGCGGAATTTTTTTTCGGGCGCCTCGCATCTGGGGCATTCTGAATCGCCTACTGGTTACCTCTTCGTCGTTTCACTCCCACTCTCCGGCTCCCAACAATTGCCGCTCTCGTCCCTTCGGGACATCGTTCACTTACATCGATTGAATGTCCTTTAACACTTCTTGCAAATCGGATTTGAGTTTGAGCAAAATTTTATTTGTTGTTGGACTCGCAGCGGCTGATCTTGTTGGAGTCGCTGATGTTGCAACCGGCGTCGCCGCAGCTTTTGTGGCCTGCGGATTGCCGGAACCACCGCTGTTCGCCGCGATGGCTGCGGCACTGGCGCGTACGGCCTCGCGCGATGGGGTCACCGCTGGTGCAACGGGCGCAGCATCTTCCGGATCGGCAAATTCTTCGGCGTGATGTACCGCCGCGTGCACGCTGGCGGCCGCGGCCTCCATTTCGTGGCGATGTTCGCGCATCGTTTCGCGCAATTTTTGTTTGGCGCCGTCGATGGTGTAGCGTTCTTCGTAGAGCAGTTCCTTCACCTGCAACAACATCTCGACGTCGCGGCGTTTGTACAACCGTTGGCCGGATTTGGATTTGGTCGGGCGGACATCGGAAAATTCGGTTTCCCAGTAGCGCAAGACGTACGGCTTCACGCCGACGATGTCGCTGACCTCGCCGATGCGAAAATAGAGTTTGTTCGGAATCGGTCGCTTCCGGGCATCGCGCATAGTCCCTCCCGACAATCCGCCAATCATGAATTTCCTTGCGCACCGTTGAGTGCAACCTTCAAGACCTGACTCGGTCGAAACGTGAGCACACGGCGCGCGCAGATTTCGATTTCCTCGCCGGTCTGCGGATTCCGGCCGATCCGTGGGCGTTTCTGACGCACCACAAAATTGCCAAACCCACTAATCTTGATTTTTTCGCCGCGCTCGAGTGTTTCTTTAATGGTGTCGAACACGAGTTCAACGATTTCGGCAGATTCTTTTTTAGAAAATCCAACCTTATCGTAGATCTGTTCAATGATTTCTGCCTTGGTCATAATCCAATCCTCCAGGGTTACTTGAGTGTTCTATGCAAAACGCCCGCATCTTTCAACCATATACGTCGCGGGGCCACGGATTTTTCTGCTTACCGGATCGTGAGCCCCTCGATTTGTTGCAGTCGCGCCAGCACCCGGGCGTGGACGGCGTTGACCTCGTCGTCGGTCAGCGTGCGTTCCTGTTCCTGGTATTGCATCGCAAAGGCCAGGCTTTTTTTGCCGGGCGGCAGACGCGGACCAGCGAAGACATCAAAAATCGTCACGGCCACTAATGCCGGTTCTTTCAGGTTGCGCACCGCAAGCGCCACGGACTCGGCGGTTGTTGCGCAATCAACCAACACGGCGACATCGCGCCGCACGCCGGGAAAGCGGCACAAACCGTGATATTGCCGCGGAGCGCAGGGCGACAACGCGACGAGGCGATCCCAATGGAGCTCGGCATACACCGGTGCGTCGGTAAGCTCGGCCGCGGCCGCGAGCGACGGATGCAACAGACCGACCCACCCCACCACCTCGCCTTGGGCAATGATCGCCGCGGCGCGACCCGGATGCAAATAGGTCGGAACGTCCCGAGTGACGGATTCGATGCGCACCCCGCACCAATCACACAGCGCCTCGACCGCGCCTTTCAGATCGAAAAAATCCGCACCGTCAGCATTGGCGGCCCAATGCAGCCGATGACGTCGACCGTGCACAATCAACGCGAGCACCTGATGTTCACTCACCGAACCATCGGCCGCGCGCGCAAAGACACGCCGTTTTTCAAAGAGGCGCACCGCATCGCGACCGTGCCGCACGTTGTGTGTTGTTGCCGCCACGAGGCCAGCGACCAAACTCGACTTCAACACCGTTGGTTCGCCGCCGAGTGGATTGGTGAGTGCCACGAATGATTCAACTGGCGCGGCAGAATATTGCGCACTCACGGCCGCACTCTCGAAGGCGTACGACACCGATTCCGAAAATCCTGTTGCCAGCAATCGCTCGCGACATTGCGCCCAGAGCGCGTGCCCGGCCGGTCGATGCAACGCCGTCGGTTGAATATCCATTGGTTGCGGAGGAATATTTTCGAATCCGTAGACGCGGGCGATTTCTTCGAGCAGATCGATGGGCCGCGTGAGATCGGGGCGAGTTGTTGGAACAGAAACATTCCACGCGGAATCGTTGCCCGCATCGACCAGGCAACCGAGTCGCGTGAGAATATCGCACGCCCGCGGCAGCGGAATTGCGGTTCCCAAGATGCGTGCGATGAGCGCGACCGGAAAAGAAATCGTGCAAGGCAGGATGGGTGCAGGGTAAATGTCGATATGATTTTGCACCGTGGCACCGGCAGACCATTCGCACACCAGTTGCGCGACCCGCGCCAACGCCGCCCCCACGCCGTTCGGATCGACACCGCGTTCGAAACGCCGCGACGATTCGGTCATAAGTCCTAATCGTTTGCTCGTGCGTCGCACGGTGGCCGGTGAAAAATACGCGCACTCCAGAATAATGTTTGTGGTGTCGCTGCGAATTTCGGAATTGGCCCCACCCATAATTCCAGCCAGTGCAATCGGCGCAGCGGCGTCGCAAATGAGTAAATCATGTGGTTGCAGCGCGCGCTCGACCCCATCGAGTGTTTTCATGGAACCCGTGCTAGCCGCCTCGCAGACACGAATAACCGCATCTTTCACAAATCGCGCGTCAAAGGCATGCAGCGGATTGCCGGTTTCCCACATCACGTAATTTGTTGCGTCGACGATATTATTAATCGGGCGAATACCGACCGCCGTCAGACGTGCTTGTATGTTTGCGGGCGATGGTGCCACGGTGACACCTTGCACCACACACGCCGCATAGCGCGGACACGCAGATGCCGCGTCGAGTTGCACACGCAATGCAAGCCCCCTCCCCCCTTGGGGAGAGGGTTGGGTGAGGGGGACGCTCAATTGCGCACGCAACCCCACCCCCAGACACGCACAGAGTTCACGCGCCATCCCGCGCATCGACAACGCATCCGGGCGATTGGGCGTGACGTTCAGCGTAAGCACGGTGTCGTCGCCCACCACATCGCAGGCCTCGACTTCAAGACCCGACATGGTGAGCGTGTCGGCAATCAGCGCGTTCGAGCGTTCGCCCAGATCCACGAACTCACGCAACCATTGGAGAGAAACTTTCATAATGACAATTGTTCCAAAAATCGCACATCGCTTTCAAACAACAACCGAATATCGTCGATGCCGTGTTGCAACATGGCGAAACGTTCGACGCCGAGACCAAACGCAAAACCGCTGACCTGATCGGGATCGTAACCGACGGCCTCAAACACGGCGGGATCGACCATGCCGCAACCGAGCACTTCGAGCCAACCCGTGACGGCCTCGGAGCCGCGCGCCATGCGCATTGCAGAGTCGCTGCGCACATAACCAATGTCGATTTCTGCCGACGGTTCGGTGAACGGAAAAAAACTGGGACGAAAGCGCGTGCGCACACCCACACCAAAAATTTGTTCGAGAAAATGCGTGAGCGTCCATTGCAATTGCGCGAACGTGACGCGGCGATCGACGACCAATCCTTCCACCTGATGAAACATGGGCGAGTGCGTCACGTCGGCGTCGCGGCGAAACACCGCGCCGGGCGCAATCATGCGAATCGGTGGCGGTTGATTTTTCATGACGCGAATCTGCACGGGCGAGGTGTGCGTGCGCAACAACAGCGGCGACGCGCCCGCGCTGCCCTGCACATAAAAGGTATCTTGCATGTCGCGCGCGGGATGATCGGCGGGAATATTCAGCGCCTCGAAATTGTAATAATCGGATTCGACTTCGGGACCATCAAAGATGGAAAATCCAAGGTCCGCAAAAATTCCCTCGATGCGTTGTTGCATTTGCATGACCGGATGCGCGCAACCGCGCGGGGTGAGCAGTCGTCCGGGCAGTGTCACGTCGATCTGTTCGGTCAGCGCGATGTCGATTTGTTGCGAGGCGAGTTCCGCGCCGAGACGATCACATTCGGATTCGATGAATTGTTTGCACTGGTTCGCGCGATTTCCCAACTGCGGTTTGTCTTCGCGCGCGACGTGGCCAAGTTGGCTTAAAATGCCGGTAATCAGCCCTTTACGGCCCAAGTAGCGCACGCGCAGCGCCTGCAACGCATCGGACGAGCGCAGACCGGCCAGCTCGGCGCGCGCCTGGGTTTCCAGTTGATCGAGCTGTGCGAGAAGCGTTGCGAGCATGACACCACAATCCGCGATCGCCAATTACGCCGCACTACGGGCCACGTTCACGAGCGCCGCAAAATCTTTGGGCGCCTGCACCGCGATATCCGCCAACACCTTGCGATCGAGCAGAATGCCCGCAGTTTTCAGTCCGTGCATGAAACGGCTGTACGAGAGCTCCAACGCCCGCGTGGCCGCGCCGATCCGCACTTGCCAGAGCGACCGCATGTCGCGCTTCAAGACCTTGCGATCGCGATACGCATACACCAACGCATGATCGACCGCCTCGCGCGCCGAACGAATCAGCTTGCTGCGACCGCCGGTGTACCCCTTGGCCTGTTTCAATACCTTGTTCCGACGCCGTCGCGCCTTCACACCACGTTTTGCTCGTGCCATACTGTCTCCTTTATTTGCCGAAGGACGAGGGACGATCGTTCGCTATCGCTCACTGGGACGAGGGACGAAACACCGTTCACTTGCCCCTTCACTGCAGTTTCGTCCTTCGTCCCAGCGACCGTTAGGGAGCGGTCGTCCCTCGTCCCTCGTCGCTATCGCTCACCCGTACGGCATCATCTGCCGCACACTCTTCATATCGGCCTGGTCAACCATTGCGGGCATCCGCAGGCTCCGTTTATTTTTATTCGGTTTGCTGGTCAGAATATGACGGCGATTGGTCTTCGCGCGTTTCACTTTTCCGCTCCCCGTTTTTTTCAGACGCTTCTTCGCGCCACTAATCGTTTTCATCTTTGGCATGTCGTGCTCCTTTTTGTTCCGAGGACCGAGGTGTTCCGAGGGACGAGGGACGATCGTTCGCTACGCTCACTGGGACGAGGGACGCAACACCAATCACTGCAGTTGCGTCCTTCGTCCTAGTCTGCCAAAGGCAGACGGTCGTCCCTCGTCCCTCGCATTTCCAAACACCCAACACTACGCTGTTTTCCCCTTCGCCGGTTGCAGGATCGCGCACAAAAATCGCCCTTCGAAGCGCGGCATTTGTTCTGGCGCACCCAATGTGCCGACTTCTTTGACCACACGAGTGAACATGGCGTGACCGAGTTCCTTGTGGGCAAGTTCGCGCCCGCGAAACTGCACCGTGACCTTCACCTTGTGACCTTCGGTCAAAAATTCCCGAATGTGGTTTACCTTCGTCATGAGATCGTGCTCACCCGTCGCGGGGCGCAGCTTGATCTCTTTGGTTTGCACATTCACCTGATGCTTGCGCGCCTGATGCCGCTTCTTGGCCTGTTCGTATTTGTATTTGCCGAAATCCATGATCTTGCACACCGGCGGTTTCGCCGTGGGCGAGATCTCGACCAAATCGAGTCCGACATCTTGCGCCTTTTTTTGCGCGTCGCGGGTCTGGAAAATTCCCAGCTGGGCGCCATCGTGACCGATGAGTCGTACTTCCGGCACCCTAATTCGAAAATTCGCCCGCAATTCTTGTTCGCGTGAAATATCTGCCTCCTGTTTTTAGAGACTAGAGATTAGAGAATAGAGACTAGGAAGAGAACACTAGTGAAATATTCTTTGGCCGTTTCCTCCTATTCTCTATTCTCTAGTCTCTATTCTCTATTTCTTTAACCAACTTCGCCTGGCAATCGGCCACACTCATGGCCCCCAGGTCGCCGTCTGTGCGGGAACGCAGCGCGACGTTGCCTTCGGCGGCTTCCCGTTTGCCCAAGACAATCATGTACGGAATTTTTTGCGTCTGGGCGGTGCGAATTTTTGCGCCCAATTTTTCGTGGCTCGCATCGCAATCGACCCGCATACCCGCGGCGCGGAATTTTTTTACAATGTCGTTCGCAAATGCGTGTTGCTCTTCGGTGATTGGAATGACTACGGCCTGCACGGGTGCGAGCCACAACGGAAACGCGCCACCGTAATGCTCGATGAGCACACCGAAAAAACGTTCGAGCGAACCGAGCAGCGCGCGATGCACCATGATCGGCCGATGTTTCGCGCCATCGTTGCCAATATAATGAATGTTGTAGCGTTCCGGCAGATTGAAATCGACCTGAATGGTGGAGCATTGCCAGGCGCGATCGAGCACGTCGCGAATCTTCACGTCGATTTTGGGACCGTAGAAAACGCCCTCGCCCGGATCGATTTCGTACGCGACGCCGCGCGCTTTGAGTGCGGTTTCGAGCGCGGTCGTGGCAAGCACCCATTGTTCGTCCGTGCCGACATGCTTTTCCGGTTTGGTCGACAGAAAAATTTGATAGTCGTGAAAACCGAACGTGGCGAGCATATTGAGCACAAAATCCAACACCGTGGTGATTTCGTCGTTCAGTTGTTCGGGCGTGCAAAAAATGTGGGCGTCGTCTTGCGTGAAACCGCGCACGCGCATGAGACCGTGCAACACACCGGAGCGTTCGTAGCGATACACGGTACCCAATTCCGCCATGCGCACCGGCAGATCGCGATAACTGCACGCGCCCTTGCGGAAGATTTGAATGTGAAACGGGCAATTCATCGGTTTGAGTTCGTACGGCACGTCGTCGACGTCCATGGGCGTGAACATGCTGTCGCGATAGAAATCCCAATGACCGCTCTGCTTCCACAAATCGAGGCGCGCAATGTGCGGCGTGAACACAATTTCGTAACCGCCTTGTTCGTGACACGCGCGCCAGTAGTCTTCGATCACGCGGCGCACGCGCGAACCTTTGGGATGCCACAAAATCAGACCCGGTCCCAATTCATCCATGGTGCTGAAGAGATTGAGTTCGTGACCGAGTTTGCGATGATCGCGGCGTTCCGCTTCGGCCAGGCGTTCGAGATATTGCGCGAGGTCGGCGTCGGTCGCAAATGCGGTGCCGTAAATGCGTTGCAGCATCGGATTTTTTTCGTCGCCGCGCCAATACGCACCCGAAACCTTCAGGAGCTTAATGGCCTTGATTCCGCCCGTACTGGGCAAATGCGGGCCTTTGCACAAATCGACAAAATTCCCGTGGCGATACAAACCGACGCGTTCGTCGGGAATGCCGTCGATGATTTCCAGTTTGTAATTTTCGCCACGTTCACGAAAAATTTTCCGGGCCTCGTCTTTGCTGACTTCATCGCGTACGAACGGCGCATTCTGTGCGATGATCTCGCGCATGCGATTTTCGATGGTGACCAAGTCGTCGGGCGTAAACCCGGTGGGATAGTCGAAGTCGTAGTAAAACCCGGCGTCGATGACGGGGCCGATGGTGATCTTCGCAGTGGGAAAGAGTTGCTGTACGGCATCGGCCAAGACGTGAGCCGATGAGTGACGCATGACTTCCACGGGATCGTTTTCGTGTCCTGCTCTGCACACCATAATTGTTGTCCTTACGTCCTTACGTCCCTACGTCCTTACGTCCCTACGTCCCCACGTCCTTACGTCCTTACGTCCCTACGTCCCTACGTCCTTACGTCCCTGCGTTCACTCCGGCATAGGGACGCACGGACGTAAGAACGCAAGAACAAAACATGTGGACGCAGGAGGATTCGAACCTCCGACCCCTTCCATGTCAAGGAAGTACTCTAACCAACTGAGCTATGCGTCCCAACACGTGACTCACGCGGCGAGTAAAAGGCTGCGGATTCCTAGTGGGTCGGGCGAGGTCTAGTCAAGGGAATTGAGGCATTTTGATTGCTTTGCCCAACGATTGTATGTTCAAATTTGCGCATGGCCATCGTTCAGCTTTCAGCCGAGGAAAACGCCATCACCAACGAGTTCAAGCAACGACTTGTCGCACGCTTTGGTGACCGTTTGGCAGGCGTCAGACTCTATGGCTCGACGGCGCGCGGCGAGCGATGGCAAGAATCCGACATCGATATCTTGGTATTGATCGACCAATTATCCTGGGAAGAAAAACGCTGGGTGTGGGACAGCGCAACGCTCCTGAATATTCACCACGACACCCAACTCTCACCACTCGTCATGACGCCCGCAGACATGCAGGCGTTGCGCGATCGAGAGCTCCGGATTGCACAGGACATCGATCGTGAGGGCATTCCGTTATGAATCAAGAAAACAAGGCCATCAATATTGCCGAAGAATGGCAGCGCGCTGAAACGGTCCTACGCGAGGCCAAACTCTTGGCCAGCCAAGCCTTATTGGAAGGAGCCATGTCGCGCGCCTACTACGCCGCCTTCCACGCCACCCAAGCCGTTTTGTTGACCCAAGCGTTGCAAGCCAAATCCCATCGTGGGGCTATTTATCTCTTCACGCATCATTTCATCAAGACCGGTCAGATCGAACCGGAGTTTTCTCAAATGTTGGCGCGGGCCGCGAAATATCGGGAAGAAGCCGATTATCGCCACACCATGGTCTTCACCCAATCCCACACGGACCACACGATTCAGGAAGTGGACACCTTCCTTGCGCGCCTGAAAAATTTCTTGCAGCGCGCAGGGTATTGAGACTTGCACGAACCGTCGTATCGACGCAGCACCTGAGTCGTCATCGGATTTTTCGTAATCGGCATTTTCGTCATCGTAGTCGTCATCGAGATCGTAATTCCGAATTCATTTATTTTTTCGATGGTTCGGTTTTTTTATCAGCCTCTGGGGCTGGGGCCAGTCTCGGCATCGACATTTGTAGCTGGAGAAAAAAACGAGTAGAAAAGCCAGCAGCATTTTGACGTAAAATCGCCGCTTCACCACGCAAATATTCCGCCTCCGTCCGCGCGGCTTGCTCCGCCACGGGTTCGTACGCATCTGGCGCCAACGCACGCGCCTGTGCCGCCTCAATACGACCTTCGATGTCCTTTTCACCACGCAAAGATCCCGCCTCCGTCCGCGCGTCTTCGGCGCTACGCTGGATTTTGTCTCGGCACAGAGCGCTCCGGCTGGATACAAAATCAACCCGCGACCGAAATAATCCAAAATATTTGCGATCATCCCTCGTATCACCGATGGATCGACGTAAAATTGCCGCTTCACCACCCAAATATTCCGCCTCCGCCTTTGCGGCTGTCGCTTCACTTGGCGCAACATCTGGCTCCAACGCACGGGCCTGTGCAGACTCAATGCGACCTTCTATGTCCTTGAGTTGTGCGGCGGCCTGACACTCTGTCAGAGTCGGCGCTGATGGTCCCAGTGGAGTTTGCTGAAATCGTATATGCCACATATACCCTCCTCGGTTTGATAGCCACTTGTATATGTTATCGGCAAACACCTTGCAAAAGTTGCGTCGAATGGAAAAATAATCGAGACACTCAATCACGATCTCGATGACGAATTAGGATGAGGATTACGACCAACGACTCGCAACTCACGACCCTTCGACCCAATTCCCTACGCCTCCAACCGGAATAATTTGCGGAGCCAGTGGCCGATCGGAGCGGATTCAGTGTTGGCGGGCTCGGCCCGGCTGGCGGATTTGGCGGTGACGATGGGATCGTGCAGGATTTTGGCAACGATCGCCTCGGTGCAGCGCACCAACGCCTCGCGCAACCGCGGATCGTCGTTGTGCAAACGAGCGAGGGTGCGTTCCACCTCGCCGCGACGAATCGACTCGCATTTTTGATGCAGTGCCGCGATGAGCGTGTGCAGATCGCCGTCGCCCAATTCCTGCCACAATCGTTGCGCGGCCTCGCCCAACAATGCTTCCGCCTCTCCCATCGCCGCGGTGCGCGCGGCGCGATTGGTCTGGATCACGGCCTGCAAATCATCGAGGTCGTACAGATAGACATTGGGCAGACTCGCAATCGCGGATTCCATAGTGCGCGGCAGGGCAATGTCGATGCAAAACAGCGGTCGCCCCGCACGCGCGACACACGCGGGTTGCAGCGCCTCGACGCGCACCAGCGGTGCCTCGCACGCCGCACTCCCTATAATGATATCGGCTTGCGCCATCGCAGTGGACAGTTGCGACCAGGGCAACATTTCCGCACCGAATGACTGCGCCACGGCCGACGCCCGTTCGCCCGTGCGATTCACAATCAGCACGCGTCCGATTTTGCGACTGCGCAAATGTTGCACGACCAGCTGGCCCATTTCGCCGGCGCCAATCACGAGCGCGGTACAGGCGGATAGTTGTCCGACAATTTGTTCCGCCAACAGGACCGCCACCGCACCCACGGACAACGGGCGTTCGCCGACACTCGTCTCTTCGCGAATCTGTTTGGCGACTTTGAACGCGCGCTGAAATACGCGATGCAACACCGCACCGACCGCGCCCGCACTCACCGCCTGTTCATACGCCGTTTTGATTTGTCCGAAAATTTGTGGCTCGCCGGGCACGAGCGAATCCAGTCCCGCCGTCACACGACACAAATGTAAAAACACGCCGTAGTCGCGATGTTGATAGCCGACATCGCGCAACGTGTCCCCCGCACCCGGCAGTCGTGCATTGATAACATCGATCCAATTTGTGTTATCATCTGGCGCGGTGACCAGATACCATTCGGTCCGATTGCAGGTGGAGAGCACCACGACTTCCAACGCACCAGCCGCGCGCAAATCGTTAGTCCACGCCGCATAGCCGTCGGTGGCAATCGCCAACGTCTCGCGGGTCGCGATGTTGGCGCCGTCATGATTGATGCCGATACAGTGGATCATTTTTGCTCCGAGGTCCGAGGGACGATCGTCTGCCTCTGGCAGACTGGGACGAGGGACGCAACTGCAGTGAATGGTGTTTCGTCCCTCGTCCCAGTGAGCGTAGCGAACGATCGTCCCTCGTCCTTCGCGGTTCGACCCGTCGCCCACTCACACTCCATGCACTTCCAACATCGACAACACGATCGCCACAAAACCGGCGAGTGAAAGTACAATCCATTTGCGACCGCGCCAGCCGCTGAAGCGGCGTGCGTTGAGCACGAACGCGTAGACCGCCCACGCCGCCAGCGAAAACGCGCGGTGCCACGGCTTTTGCGCGACGACACCCAGATGCGGCAAGAGCAATCCCGTGAGCAGCGCCACGGTCAGCACCAGAAACCCGAACGACAACACGCGCAAGATCGTGCGCTCCAAATTGGGCAGCGCTGGCACACGCAACCACCACGGCGTCGGGCGGCGCGATTTGAGTTGGCGCTCCCCCAACAACCAAATGAGACTCGACGCAAAACCGATCAGAAAAATCGCCAACGCCAACGTCGCGGTCACCAGATGCAGTGGCAGCAACCAATTCCCGCGCATCGGCAAACCGAGTGGTGCGGTGTCGATGAGGGATTGCACGGCCAAAATCGCGATGAGCGGAAAATAGACGACGGCCAAATGATGCCACCGCGGCGCACGCGCGAGCCACGCGTAGAGCACGGCGCACGCCCACGTAAAAAAATTCACGGTGATGCCGTGATTGGAAAAATAGGGCGCGCCCGGCCAAAAAATTGCGGCGGGCAAATAGATCGTGTGCGCCATCAATCCGCCCCAGAAAAAAATAAATGCGGTGCGCAATTGCGGTTCATGTCCCCGCCGTTGCGCGAGCAGCGACAACAAGGCAGCCAGCGCATACGCCACGAGCGGCGGCAAAAAACAGAGTGCAGTCATGGCGCGTGGGTAGGTGACGACGGAGCACTTGTCAATCAATCCACAATTAACGCGGCGCGTGATTGACGACGTTATTAAGTTTGTCTAGACGGCGTCGCACTATGGGAAAAATTTCTCCGTGTTCTGCCAAATCGATTGAAGAAATGCGGGCCGTCGCGACGGCGCTGTTGAAGGATGCGGCCGAGGGCGGCGAGGACGAATTCGATTATCGCTGCGCACTGCCCGACCGTTTCGTGGTGGCTGGTGGCACATTCAAAGCGCGCGCGAAAGAGGTCGTCGTGCATGCGAAGGCGATTCTCGAAAAAAAAGGGGCGACCCGACAGGTCCGCTTACAGAATGCGAGCATCACGTTTTCACCCCACGTCGGCGTGCGCAAAGTACAATTCCTGAAGCACGAGGGCGTCATTCAATTTACGCCCTACGACGCCGCACCGCAGGCCGACAAAGGCAGCGCCTACGAGCTGATTGAACTCACACGACTCGATTTAACCGCCGGAACCGGCACTAGGCCCAGCACATGGCTCAAATGGAATTTGGTGCGCCACGGTGAAACGCAGCCGCACATGTTCATGTTTCCGGTGGCCGACGTCTTCGCATTCCTCGCAGGTCCACTGCTCGCAAATATTCCCGGCACCGATCTCTTTCCCCACGTCTGCTTCACGTTGGCCTTGATTGGTGCAGACACGGCCAATAATAAAAATTGCGTCGCACCCGACAAAGACGCGTTCGGAAAAAATTGATATGACTGTGCGGCAATGCATCCACGACGGTGACGCACTGCTGGCTGCGGGCGACGCGGTGGGCGCACTGCAAAAATTTCGCGAGGCGGCAGAAAGCGGCTGCACCGATCCAACACTCTTCGAAAAACTCATCGCCACGCATCAGGCTGTGACCACGGAGTGGACGCAGGAAGATCTCGCCCTCTCGCTGTCGTGGGAAATGCGCCGCCAGGAATTATGTTCGCCGGGCGCCCGCGCAGCGCGCGAACGACTCGCACCGGAATGGCAGGAAGTCACCGAACGGTTGCGTCGCGTGTTGGTGGCCACCGATCAGGAGATCATCGCACAACTCTGCGAAGACATTGCGGCGTACGAATCCAAAGCCGTGCGCCCGCTGCTCGATTTTTTATTGCTGCTCAAAACCGCCACACTCCCCACAGATAACGCCACCCCTGAGGACGCATGAAACGCATTGCTATCACCGGCGGCATCGGCACGGGCAAATCGACCGTCGCGCAAATGCTCGTCGATGCGGGTGCGGCACTCATCGATGCCGATGCGATCGTGCACGCGCTCTACACCAACGATGCCGGGTTGCGCGCCCAACTCGCCACGACATTTGGCGCCAACGTGTTGGATGCGAACGGACAGATCAATCGCCCGCGACTGGCAACCATTGTCTTTGCTGATACAGCGCGCCGCACCCAACTCGAGGCACTCGTGCATCCGCTGGTGCGCTCGCGCATGCAGCAACGCGCGCAGCAACTCGAACAATCCGGTGTCACACTCATCGTGTTCGATATTCCGCTGCTCTTCGAATCGTATCTGCCCGCACTGGGTCACAATCCATTCGACGCCATTCTGGTCGTGGCCTGCGACGCCGCCGCACAAATCGCGCGCCTACAAAAACGGTATCACTGCGATGCCGCCACTGCGAGTGAGCGCATCGACAGCCAACTCCCGCTCGCGGAAAAAATTCGCCGCGCGGATTGTGTCATCACCACGGATGGCGCACTCGACGACACGCGCACGCAGGTGCAACGCCTTCTTTTCTTGCCAGCAGCGAAAAAATAATTTATCTCTCGCGCACATTTTCTCACCACACCGGGAGGCATTTCATGCACACCATCTCGCATCGACTGCAACGCGTTTGCTGTTACGGATTTTTCCTGATCGGTTGGGTCGCCCTGCAATCATGTGGCGGCGGGGCCACCGGCGGCGGCACGAGTGTGACCACGCGCAACGTCAGCGGCACGATCACGCAAGGATCGCTGGCGTCGCTGTCCGCAAAAAAATTGCATCGCAAGGCCACCGTCGATTCGTGCAGCACGGTGTCCATTTGTTGTTGGGGATACACCAGCGATACGCCCGCCGTGAGCGCACTCGATGCGTCGTGCGGTTTCAACATTGCGCTACCCCTCGGCGGCTATTGTTTCTGCGGCTTCTTTAACGGCACCGACGCCGACAGCGACGGCTGCCCCGATGATTATTTAAGCGAAAGCTTGCCGCCCATTCCGGTCTTCAAGGATGCGAGCGCGGGCACCGGCACCATTGCACTGGGCGCCTGCACCGGCACCAGTTGCGAAAACAACGTTGACGCCTTGGTCGATGAAGATCAAGACGGCACCACGAATGCGACCGACACCGATGACGACGACGACGGCATCGCCGATAGTAGCGACGACTGCAATACGTCCGGCTGCGGCAATCCGTTGCAGCGCGACAGCAACGACGACGGTCTGCCCGATTTTTATGAAACCGGCTACGAATCGCTGACCGATACCGACGGCGACGGCATTCCCAACGAATTCGATGGCGACATCGACGGCGATGGCACTGCAAATGCGACCGACACCGACGACGACGGCGACGGCACCGCCGACGCCAGCGACAGCGACGAAAATGGTGATGGTCTGGCGGACTTTGCGGAGACCGACACCGACGGCGATGGCGTCCCCAATGAACTCGACGGCGACATCGACGGCGATGGCATTGCCAACAGCGCCGATACCGACGACGACGGCGATGGCACCGCCGACAGCACCGACAGCGACACCAATGGCGACGGCGTGGCCGACAGCACCACCACCAGCGATTCCGACGGCGACGGCGTCCCGAATTTTCTCGACACCACCTCCGCCTCTTGCGCCGCGAACACGATCACCTGCACCGACAATTTCGCCTGTCAGCTGTTTGCCGCTGAAGACAGCACCGATGCATTTGAAACCGACAACTCCGGTTGTGTCTCTGGGTGTTGTGCCGTGGTGCAAAATCCGGAAATTTGCGGGGACACCCTCGACAACGACAACGATGGCTTCACCGATTGTCTCGACACCGACTGTTCGACGGACCCGTCGTGTTCGTAACCATCGCGTACAACGACAACGAACCCGTCACAATCGCACAAACGTCCGCGCGGTGCCGCTGTGCAATATCGGCCCACAGACCATCCGGATGGCAGTTTGCGACCGGTGCGCCAATCGTACGCAATTGCGTGGTGAGTGTTTCAAGGCCGAGTGCGCGCGGTGCAGGCGCCGGGATGGGAATGAAACAATCCACGACCGGTACGAGTGCGCGCACGATACCGTCTGCATCCTTGTCGGCGAACATTCCGAGATAACAATGGAACGTCTGCGCAGCAGCGAGTGAGCGCACGTACGAAGCCAGGGTCTGCGCCGCCGCCACGTTGTGCGCGCCATCGAACAAGACCAAGGGATTTTTTGAAATCCATTCACACCGTCCCGGCCATGACGCTCGCGCCAATGCGGACGGAGTGCCCACACGCCAGCCGCGCTGATGCAGCACCGATGCGGCACACCACGCGACACCCGCATTGACGCGCTGATGCGCCCCCGCAAGCCCCACCGCAATTGTTTCCGGCAGCGCAGTGGCGATCGTATAGTCACACGCCAACGCCGCACAATGTGTCGCAATGATTTTTGCGACCTCGTCGGATTGCGGCGCGCTCACGACGGGCCGTCCGGTTTTGATAATCCCACATTTTTCCGTCGCGATCTGCGCGAGAGAATTTCCCAGCAGCGACATATGATCATGCGCAATCGGCGTCTGCACGACGAGTTCCGGTTGCACGACGTTCGTGGCATCGAGGCGCCCACCCAAACCGGTTTCGAGCAACACAATATCGGGACGTAATTGCGCGTAGATCGCAAACGCGACCAGCGTGGTCAGTTCGAAATACGTCAGCGGAATATCGGCGCAACGCTGCAACACGTGCGCGCCAACGTCACCGATGCGTGCGTGCGCCACCGGAGCGCCGTTCATCGCAATGCGTTCGGCATAATCGCACAGATGCGGCGAGGTATACGTGCCCACGCGATAGCCCGCGTCTTGCAAGAGCACGCGCAAACACGCAATGGTCGAGCCTTTGCCGTTGGTGCCCGCCACATGCACCATCGGTACCGCGCGCTCGGGATGTTGCAATCGCGTGCACGCCGCCATCATGCGCGTCAGACCAAAATCGATGCGCTGTTCGCCGAGCGTTGCAAGATGCGACAGGAATTGGGTGTAGGTGGGCATAGGGAATAGCTATTTCCGAATCTTCATCGCCATGAGCGTGACGTCATCGGTCACCGCCGTCGGGCCCGCAAATTGGAACACCTGATCGCGCAATTGATTGACCATCGCCTTTGCGGAAATTTCAGACAGCGCCGACAACGCACGCGCCAAACGGCGCTCCCCAAATGCGTGCCCGCGCGCGTTCACAATGCCCGTCAGTCCGTCCGTGTAAAAGAGCACGACATCGCCGACCTGCACGGGATGCAGCGATTCTTCGTATGTGGCGACGTGGGCAAGGCCGAGCACCGGACCATCGCCACTAGGCAACGCCTGCACGCGACCACCCCGGCGCAGCAGGAGTGGCGCTGGATGGCCGGCACCACATAATCGCAACACGCCCGACGCGCGATCGTAGCGCGCGAGCAGGCAGGTGACAAATTGCTCGGCGCGCGCGAGATCGGCGTACAGTTGCGTATTCAACCGTCCAACAATCACGGCGAGCGATTCGCCCGCGTGGGTCATTTCGGTGCGCAACATGCTGCGCACCGCCGCCATCGTCAGCGCGGCACTCATATGGTGTCCTGCCACATCGGCAATCACGACGCCGGGTGCGCCCGCGACGTCGGGAAAAAAATCGAAGTAATCGCCACCGACCGTGGCGCACGGCACACACAGTCCCGCGGCCTCCAGATCGCGCCAACACACGGGTTGCGGTGGCAACAATCCCAGTTGAATCTCGCGGGCCAGCGCAAATTCTTTTTCCATCGCCTGCGCGGCCGTGACCTGATCGGCCAGTGTACATAAATGCATGTACGCCGCCGCCTGATTCGCCATGGTCTGCAACAACAGCAGATCGCGCGCGGTAAAATCGCTGCCATCTCTTTTGTCGGTCATGTTGATGACGCCCAGCGGATGCGTATGGGCTTCGTGCGGCACGCGCGTGACCGGCGCGGAAATCAAGGAATGACTCTGATAGCGCCGCCGCCGCGCGGCCTGCGGGTCGCGCCGGGCATCGGCAATCAAGATCGGTTGTGACTGTGCAAAGACTTTCCCGCTAATACCGCTGCCGACCGGCACCCGAATTTCGCGTTGCAATTTTTTCGAGAGGCCCACCGCGGCCACCACGCGCAACGCACGTTCTGCCACATCGTATTGCAAAATCGAGGCGCTCCGCACCGGAATCATGCGCACCGCTTCACGCAAGATGCAGTCGAAAATATCGGTGAGTCCTGGCGCACGCACGATCGCTTCGCTGAGACGATGCACGGATTGCAACGCCGCCTGATCAAAATCGGGGGGGGTGTCTCCCGCCGCACCCACCGACCGGCAAAAAGACATGACCAGACGATTGCGCCCCGCGCGATGCGTCAGCACCACCCGGTCCGCGTAACTGCGAATGAGTTGCAGACCGCGCCCATGTTCAGCCGGCGTCGGCACCACACGACGGCGCGGCAGTGTAAACACTGGGCCCGGATGCTCCACGCGCAAGTGAATGTGCTGGGGCGTGAGTTGCCATTCGACATCGATCGCGGTTGTCGTGCGCGCGGAAAATGTGCCGTGCACCATCGCGTTGGTCACCGCTTCGGTTTGCGCCACCTGACAGCGCCACAGTAATGTGTGCGGCATCGCAATACTCGCTTCACGCAAGAGACTCACCAACAGCTCGCGCAAGACGGGCAGCCACTGCAGATCGGGCGTGATGGAACAATGATAGGCAATCGTCGAGGACGGTGTTGGTGGAGGCGCACGTCGAACCATACGACGCATTTACCCTGCGCGGCGTTTGGACGCAACCTTTGGCGCCGCCGCCACAAAGTGGGCACACGCCGCCGCAACGTCCGGCAGCAAAACAAAATGACGATGCAACCGGGTCACTTCAAAAATACTTTGCACGTCGCGCGAGGGCGCGGCGATTGTAATATCGCCGTCTTGTTCGCGCAACCGCCGCGACGCCGCGATGAGCGCGCCCAATCCGATGCTATCAATAAATGTGAGCGCGGCGACGTCCAGCACCACCCGCACCACACCACCGCGCGTGACGTCGTGGAGCGCGGTTTTTAAATCCTCTACGCTACTGGCGTCGATATTCCCCACGCAGTGCAGAATGGCAACGGTGCCCTGTTGTTGCGTCGTGACTGTGAACATGCGTCCCCCTATGGGCACCTCGAATAATGCCCCATCTGCTTCGTTGCCCTCCAATTCGCGATCCTCACGTACACCCACGTACGCTCCGGTCGCTCATTGGCGGGCGCCTCGCATCTGGAACATTCTTCAAGGTCCCCAAAAAATATTCGAACATCCCCCGTTAATTCCTCAAACCGTACTGACGAATTTTGCGATAGAGCGTGGCCTGACCAATCTTCAGTCGCTTCGCCGCCTCGCTCACATTGCCGACACATTTTTCGAGCGCCGATTCGATCGCGTATTTTTCGACCAGATCGAGTGGTATGATCGATTGCGTCTTCGCCGCCGCCGGGGTGGCCAACAGATGCGCCGCACTGAACTGGTTTTTGCGCGGCGTCTTCAAAATATTCGGCGGCAGAAATTTCGTCTTCAGGCGCGTGTCGTTGTTCAACACCACCATGCGTTCGATCGCATTTTCCAATTCGCGCACATTGCCCGGCCATTGATACGCGGTGAGATATTCCATGGTTTCCGGTTCGATATCGATGAACGGTCGTTCCAGTTTCTGCGCAAAACGTTCCAGAAAGGCCTGCGCCAGGAGTGGAATGTCTTCCGCACGATCGCGCAGCGGCGGCAAATGAATCGGCACGACGTTGAGTCGATAAAATAAATCCTCGCGAAAACGCCCGGCCTGCACCTCGGTTTGAATCTCGCGATTGGTCGCCGCCACAAAACGCAGATCGACGGTGATTTTTTCCGATCCGCCCACGCGCGTGAAACTCCGTTCCTGCAACAAGCGCAAAATTTTTACTTGCAGCGCCGGTTCCATCTCGCAGATTTCATCCATGAAGAGCGTGCCCTGATTGGCGCGCTCGCAACAACCAATGTAACGCCGCTCTGCGCCCGTGAAGGCGCCGCGTTCATGCCCAAACAATTCGCTCTCGAGCAGTTCGCGCGGAATCGCCCCGCAATTCAGATCCATAAACGGATGCGCCGCCCGATGACTTTGATGATGCACCGCGCGCGCCACCAATTCCTTGCCGGTACCAGATTCACCGGTAATCAACACCGTGGCCTGACTGCGCGCGACCGTGCGAATGAGTCCGAAAATTTCCTGCATCTTCGGACCATGCCCGATCAGATTTTCAAATTTGCCGCGCCAACCACCGACCTGACTTTCCAACACGAACACGCGTTTGGTCAGATGATACAAATGAATCGCATGTTCCAACACGCGCGTAAAACGCACCGGTTCGATCGGCCAGACCAAGACGTCGTACGCACCGCGCTTCATGAGGTCGACCGCGGCCTCGACGTGGCTGCCTTTCAACAACACCACGACGACCGGCAGCTGATCGTCGATCTGTTGCGCCTGTTCGAGCAGCGCGTGCGTTTCACTCAAGTCGTCCCCGGCCAAGAGAATCATGGCGGACGGCACATCGATGCCCAGCATGGCCGTGGCCTCGGTGACGTCCACACAGCGGGGCGACCAGTGCCCAGAGGCGAGTGCCGCTCGTACCGCCTGCGCCTCGGTGTCGTGGGACGACACAATAAAGATGCGATCGGTCATAGTTTAAGCCTCTCGTCCGGCGTTTTTACTTTTGCGAAATTCTTCCAGATCAATATTAAATTTTTTCACAATTTTTTTGAAATTGCTGCGATCCATTCCCGCTTTTTGGGCCGCGTACGACAGATTGCCGCTGGTCTGGCGCAACAGATTCGAGAGATACGCCCGATTAAAGGCCCACATCGCGCGTTCCTTCGCCTCTTGGTAATTAAATTGCGAGAGATCCGACGACGTCGGTTCTTCGGCGAGATAAAAACTTTCCCCCAGCACCCGCGGGGGCAGATCGTGCAACGTAATGGTGTCGCCCTGTACCAACACCGCCGCACGTTCGATCACATTTTCCAATTCACGCACATTGCCGACCCACTGGTAACTCTGCAAGACTTGCAACGCATCGATCGCAATCTTGGTGACATCTTTCTCGAGTTTTTTGCTGTATTTCTGCAGAAAATGATAACTGAGTAACGGCACATCTTCCGGGCGATCGCGCAGCGGTGGCAGATTAATCGAGATGACATTCAGCCGATAGTAGAGATCCTCGCGGAATTTGCCGTCTTTCACATCTTGCGTGAGATCGCGATTCGTCGCAGCGATTAAGCGCACATCGATGTGACGTGTTTGGGTCCCGCCGACCGGTTTGATTTCTCCCTCTTGCAACACGCGTAGCAATTTCACTTGCGTCGAGGAAGGAATTTCGCCGATCTCGTCGAGAAAGATGGTGCCGCCGTCGGCCTCTTCGAAGAGTCCTTTTTTGTCGACGATCGCACCCGTGAACGATCCACGTTTATGCCCGAACAATTCGCTCTCGAGCAGATGTTCGGAGAGCGCCGCGCAATTGATCACGACGAATGGTTTGTTGACGCGTTTGGAACGTTGATGCACCGCGCGCGCCACCAATTCCTTGCCCGTACCCGATTCACCCAGCAGCAACACCGTGGACGTAGTCGCCGCCACACTGTCGATCGTGTGAAAAATTTCCTGCATTTTTTTGCTTTTGCCCACGATGCATTCGTAGCTGTGGGTTTCGTCACCCTGCCGCTCTAACCGGCGAATCCGCTGCATCAGCCGATATTTCTCCAGCGCCTTGTTGATGACCAAAATGACTTTCGTCACATCATCGAACGGCTTGGTCAGGTAATCGTACGCACCGATTTTAATCGCGCGCACGGCGGTTTCCACCGTGCCCACGCCGGTAATAATAATCACCTCGGTCGCGTATTGATTCTGTTTGATGTATTCGAGCAATTGCATGCCGCTGTAACCGGGCAAATTAATATCGACGACGGCGACTTCCACCGCCTGACGATTGAGGATTTCGATGGCATCGGTGCCGGAACGCGCGACCGTGACGGTGAGTCCTTCATCGCGCGCGACGCGTTCGAAGACTTTCACCAGCGCGTCGTCGTCGTCGACAATCAATAAATTGCTGCTCTTAAACATACGTTCTCCCTCCGCACCGAGGTGCATACATGCGTTCGTGTCCAACTACCGTTGCAGCTCGGTTTCCGCGATCGCTTCGAGTCGTTTCTTTTTAATTTTCTCCACAAGCGTGGTGCGATTGAGTTGTAACAAACCGGCCGCCTTGTTTTTGTTGCCTCCGGTTTTTTCGAGTGCCTGCCGAATGAGCGCGTTTTCGAATTGATCGACGACCTCGTTGAATGACAAGCCCGCATCGGGCAAATCCACGAGGGGCCAGTGCAGGGTCGTGCGCGTTTCCCCGCGCATGGCGGGCGGCAGATCCGCGATTTCAATCACGCCGCTGCCTTTGAGAATCACGAGGCGCTCCACCAGATTTTCCAATTCGCGCACATTGCCCGGCCACGGATAGCGCGCCAGACACGCGAGCGTTTCCTCGCTGAAGCCCTGCACGTTGCGTTCATTTTCGGTGTTGTAGCGCACCAGAAAATGACGAATGAGCACCGCAATATCGCCCGTGCGCACGCGCAACGGCGGCAGTTTGATCGGAATGACATTCAAGCGGTAATACAAATCTTCGCGGAAACGCTGCGCACGAATCGCCTCTTCGAGATCGCGATTCGTCGCGGCAATAATGCGGACATCGACCTCGCGACTGCGCATGGAACCGACCGGCTCGACGCGCCGTTCTTGCAACACGCGCAACAATTTGACTTGCAACTTCGGACTCATCTCGCCGACTTCATCCAAAAAAATCGTTCCACCATGCGCGGCCTCGAATTTGCCGATGCGCGTGGCGGTGGCGCCGGTAAACGAACCACGCACGTGGCCAAACAATTCACTCTCGAGTAATTCTTCGGGAATGGCCGCGCAATTCACCGTAATGAGCGGTTCCCCCGCGCGCTTGCTGTGATAATGCACCGCCTTCGCCACGAGCTCCTTGCCGGTGCCGGATTCGCCCAATAACAGCACCGTACTGTCGGTTTCCGCGACTTTCTCGACTAAGCGAAATACCCCGCTCATGGTGTCGGATTGACCAATGATGTTGTCGAATTGATATTGTTGCTTGAGTTGTTTTTTGAGTTCGATGTTTTCGACTTGCAGACGACGATGGTCGAGCGCGGTCGCCACCAGTTGCCGAATGTCGTCGAGTTCAAACGGTTTGGTCAGGTAATGAAACGCGCCCGCCTTCATGGCTTCGACCGCGCTGCTGATCGTGCCAAATCCCGTCATGACGATCGCGACAAGATCGGGATTTGCGGCCCGCAACGCCCGCACCAGATCGACGCCGCTGCCCCCGGGCAACACGAGATCGACCAATGCGCAACTCACCTGTTCGATCGCCATATGTTGCATGGCCTCGTCGGGATTCGACGCGCACAAGACGGTGTAGCCTTCACTGGTGAGAAATCGCTCCAACGCCCGTCGAATGGTGGGTTCATCGTCCACCACCAAAATTGTTTCTCGCATACCGACTCCTCTCTATTACAGGGGCGACGGGCATCAGACGACATCGGCCCGCGGCAACCCGATTCGAAATGTTGTTCCCACACCGTCTTCACTCTCGACGGCGATGGTACCGTCGTGATCGCGCACAATACGATAGGTAATCGACAATCCCAGTCCCGTACCCTTGCCGGGTTCCTTCGTCGTAAAAAATGGATCGAAAATTTTACTGAGGTGTTCTTTTTTCACGCCGGTGCCGGTGTCTTCGACCTCGATGCGCACGAAACCGTCGTCCGCGCCGCACTGCGCGCGAATGGTCACGGTACCACCGCGCGGCATGGCGTGCGCGGCGTTGGTCAGCAGATTCAGAAAAATTTGTTGCAACCGATTCGCGTCGCCCAGCACCGGCGGCAGCAGCGGATCGATTTCCACGGCACATTGAATGTTGAGCGACAGAAATTCGCGCCGCAAAAATCCGAAGACCTTTTCAAACAACGGCCCCAACGCCACGGCGACCTTGATTTTGCCGGACGAGACGCGCGAAAAATCGAGCAGATCCTGCACGATTTTTTTGCAGCGCAACGCGGCGCGTTCGATTTCTTCCAAATCGGCCCGCACCGATTCGCCTTCCGGAAATTCGCGCATGAGCAGCTGCGTGAAGGCCAAAATTCCGCCGAGGGGATTATTGATTTCGTGCGCCACCCCGCCCGCGAGCATACCAATCGCGGCCATTTTTTCCTGTTGGACGAGTTCCTGATTCAAACGTCGTTCTTCGGTGATATCGCGGTAATGCATAACCAGCGCGGTGTCGGTCCCCTTCGCGCCGGGAAACGGATAGGCCAAGACTTCATAGTCGCGTTTGCCCACCTGATGTTGCAATTGACTCTTGCTCTGCCAATCGCGGCGCATGGCCTCGGCGGCGGGACACCCCAGACAGGGTTCGGTGCGCCCCGCGAAGACTTCGTAGCAGGGCCGCCCAATGACATGTCGAATGTCGGTTCCGGTCCGCGCGGCGAGCGAGAGATTGGCGCGCTGGATGCGATAATTGCGATCGATGAGTGAAACAGGATCTTGAATGGCATCGAAGGTAGTTTCCCACAGATACTTGCCGCGCGAGAGCAGATCGGTGAGCTGCTCTAACTCCCGGACCCGCGTTGCCAGGACTTCCACTTTCTCTAACTGATTGTCCCCATCCAGTGCGGTCATATCGTTTTGAGGAATCATTCAGGTAAAATGATACCCAAAATCTTCACCGTTACCTAGCTAATAATACCCACAAATGAAAAAATCTTTTTATCCGATGATGTTATGCACAGGTCATTTTCGACCTCGCCGCGCCACAGGTTACCCATCCGTCAAATTCACATCGACTGGCAGCACGCACCAGCTGAGGATTTGCCGCAAAAGGACGCAAAGAAACACAAAGAATCTTTTTGCGCTCTGTGCGTTCTTTTGTGGCCATGTCTTTTTAACGGAAAACTTGGCAGACATTCCGGAATCCGCTACGCAGCGTCTCCCATGAGCGAACAGTATCGGAAGGCGGGCGTGAACATTGCGGCGGGCGATGCGTTTGTGGAGCGCATCAAGGTAGCGGCGCAGTCCACGCACGGGCCACAGGTGCTCGGCGGGATTGGCGGATTTGCGGCGCATGTCGCGCTCGATTTGGGAAAATATAAACATCCCGTCCTCGTCACCTCGACCGATGGCGTCGGCACCAAACTCCGCGTTGCCATCGAAGCGAAGCGCGTCGACACCATCGGCCAGGATTTAGTCGCCATGTGCGCCAACGATCTCGCCTGTTCCGGCGCCACACCGCTCTGCTTTCTCGATTATTTTGCGACCGGAAAATTGCTGCCCGCGTATCACGCCACCATCATTGAAGGCATCGCCACTGCGTGTCGCGCGATTGGTTGCGCACTGGTCGGCGGCGAAACAGCAGAGATGCCCGGCATGTATCACGGCGACGATTTCGATCTGGCCGGATTTGTGGTGGGACTCGTGGAGCGCGACGCGATCATTAATGGACAGACGATGCAACCGGGTCACGCCGTGATTGGGGTGGCCTCGAGCGGATTTCACAGCAACGGCTACGCGCTCATTCGTCAGACAATTATGCAAGCCGGACTCGCCCGCTCCGCCATTTTTCCCGGCACCGATCGCACCGTGGCCGACGTACTCCTCACACCGACCGCGCTCTACTCGCCACTCGTGCACACATTGCTGACCCAGTTCGCGCTGCACGGCATCGCGCACATTACCGGCGGCGGTCTCACCGGAAATATTCCGCGCATCGTACCACCAACGTGTCAGGTCGTGATCGATTGGTCGCACTGGAAATTACCCGCGCCGTTTGCGTTCGTACAACAGCAGACGAACATGCCGGATGACGAATTGCGCACGGTATTGAATTGTGGCGTCGGATTGGTACTCATGGTCGATGCCGCACACGCTGCGGCGATCTGCGAATCCTGTGCCGCTGCGGGTCATGCGGCCCACGTGATCGGCCACGTCGCCCAACGCGATACGAGTGACGCAGCGATGGTGTATCGGTAAGTCGTCATCGGTTTTTTCGTAATCCTGATCGAGATCGTGATCGCGTCCGATAACTTTGGGGACGTTTCTCAAACTTATACGAAGCTCGTAATAGGATTACGAGCTCGATGCGGATTACGAATTACGAACACACCGATT
>Ga0209515_10002784_pt1 | contig 26135 bp, 33 predicted proteins | sample Subgroupgradi54m_FD_187454 | JGI IMG/M metagenome (GOLD analysis project Ga0209515, IMG submission 187454) | Subsurface groundwater microbial communities from S. Glens Falls, New York, USA - GMW60B uncontaminated upgradient, 5.4 m (SPAdes)... ... | reverse complement strand
CATTGCACCAACTTAAACAAAGGTTTTATTTAGGCTTGATGCAAAAGTATCAGCTAAAAACAGCTACTAAAATCATGGCAGTTTCCAAGGCAACCAAAGATGATTTAGTAAAAAAAATAGGAATTGACAGTGAAAAAATAACAGTTATTTATGAAGGCTTTGATAAAGAATTATTCAAACCAATAAAAAATGATCTACTAAATAATAGATTGAAATATTATGAATTAGAAAAAGAAAAATACTTTTTGTTTATAGGAACAGTTCAACCAAGAAAGAACTTAGGAAGATTGATCAAGGCATTTGCCATATCTTCCCAAGGCGTAACAAAGCTAGCTATTGTTGGACAAAAAGGATGGATGAGTGAGGAGATATATAATCTGCCTAAGAAATTAGGAATAGAAGAAAAAGTGAAGTTTTTAGGATATGTGCCTAGTAATGATTTGCCTGCACTTTATTGCGGAGCTAAAGCTTTGCTTTTTCCTTCTTTATTTGAAGGCTTTGGATTACCAATACTGGAGGCTCAAGCCTGTGGATGTCCGGTACTTACTTCCCAAATTTCTTCTATGAAAGAAATTGCCGGGCAGGCAGCAATTTTGGTGAATCCAGATGATGTTGATGATATAGTAAAGGGAATGAAAAGGTTACAGGGGACAGGTTACAGGGAACAGTTAATAAAAAAAGGATTTGAAAACATCAAAAAGTTTTCTTGGGAGAAGTGTGCTAGAGAAACACTAACCATTTTAGAACAAATATAGCATGAAAAAAGAAATATTAGGCATTAAAATTGATGATGTTACTCTTGCCCAAAGCATACAAATAATTAAAGATTGGCTCTCAAAAACAGGTAAATACTATATAACCACCCCAAATCCTGAACTGATAGTGCTTGCCCAAAAGGATGAAGAGCTAAAAAGTATTATTAACAACTCAGATCTAGCTATCCCAGACGGTAATGGTTTAAAGTTATCAGGTGATATAGTTTGTAATACTCCTGGAATTGATCTAATGGAAGAGTTAATTAGGGCTCTTTCTAATTGGGGCTTTACAACAGGATTTTTAGGAGGTAGGGATGAGGTAGCAAAGAGAGTCGCAAAGTGCTTAAAGAAAAAATACCCAAAGCTTAAAATAACTTTTGCTGATTCTGGTGGAGAGGTTGATAAGCAGGGGGTGCAGTTTAACAAAAAAAGTTTTCTTCCCAAAACAGATGTTTTATTCGTGGCGTTTGGGCAGCCTAAACAGGAAAAATGGATTGCCAAAAATTTAGACAAGCTACCCATTAAAATAGTCATGGGTGTTGGTGGGTCATTTGACTATATTGCAGATAGTATTCCCAGAGCTCCCAAGTGGGTGAGAAATTTAGGTTTTGAATGGTTGTTTAGACTGATAATTCAACCAGGGAGGATCAAAAGGCAGCTTAGATTACTAAAATATATCTGGTTATTGGTTAGTCACAATTGATGTGTTAATCTAAAATAGTATGATAATTTCACACACAGGCAAAGACTTAAAACCAGTTTTAATGAAAGGTATTAAATCTGGTATAAAAACTCCTTATTACTATATCAAAGATGGAGGACAGTTAATATTTGTGGTTTCACCAGGAAGAAACGGTATAGAGTTTAATAAAACAGTAGGCTATTTTAGCAACTTTTTAAGTATGCAAGCATATCAATGCTTATATGGACAAGGAGTATTTCTTATGCAAAGGAATGATGAAATAGGAGAGGCCAAGGAATTTAAAATTGTCAGTTTAAATCCAGGCAGACAAGTTTTAGTTCCGGCAGGTTGGGGAATGGGTATTGTTAATACTGGCATAAACTTTCTGGTGGTGCTTAGGAATAGTTTCTTGAATGAAAAATTTATCGATGCCAAGCCAGTTTTAGAAAAACAAGGTTTTGCTTACTATATAGTTGAGAAAAAAGGAGAAATCAGCTTTGAACAAAACCCAAATTATAAAGTACATCCCCAAATTACCACAGAATAGCCTTTAAGGCTCTAGGACAACATATTCTAGTCCAATCAGCAAAAAGACTAGGTAAGTGCTGATGTTTTTTGAGTAATGCCTAATAGCCAGAGGACTGCTTCTTTCTTGTATCGTCTATCACCTCTGGAATTAATTCTGATGGCTGGTAGCTTGCCTCTTTTACCCCATCTTTTGATAGTTAAAGGTGAGACGCGCAAAACTTCAGCTACTTCTCTTACTGTTAACAGGTCTGGGAGGTTTTCAAGTGATAACTTATCTGCCATTCTATCTCTTTGTATATCATAAGAAAACAGATAGTGTCAATCCCTCAAAACTATTATTGTAATTCCACAGTTGCACCTGCTGCTGTTAATTTGGTTTTTGCCTCTTCAGAGGTAGCCTTATTAACACCTTCAAGTACTGGTTTTGGAGCTGCTTCTACCAAATCCTTAGCTTCCTTAAGTCCTAAAGTTGGAACAAGTCCTCTGACAGCTTTAATAACTGCAATTTTGTTTGCTCCTGCGGAAGAAAGGATCACATTAAATGTAGTCTTTTCTTCCTGTGGCTCGCCAGAGTCTGCGGAGGCGGCTGCTGGTCCGACTGCTACAGGGGCTGATGCTGAAACACCAAATTTATCCTCTAAAGCATGAACTAAATCTGCCAATTCTAAAACTGTTAATTTTTCAATTTGTTCAATGATTTTTCCTAAATTTTCGGAAACTGGTTTAGAAGTTGCTTTTGGAGCCTCTTCTATTTTTTGATCATCTGCCATAATTTTAAACACCTCCCTTCACTTTTTGTATTTGGGAAAGTGCATATACTAAGTTTCTTAGATTACCTTGCAGTACTGATAATATGCCTTGTAAGGGTGCAACCAACACTCCCACTATTTTTCCTCTTAGTTCATCCTTGGTTGGGAGAGTAGAAAGTTGGATGATTTTTGCTTCATCTAAGACTTCTGTGCCTAAAAATCCAGCCTTTACTGTTCCTTTGGCAAAATCTTTAAAAGCCTTGACCAGGGTTTTAATAGGGGAGATTTCATCATCATAGGCAAACAGGGTGGCTATTGGTCCTTCAGATCTTGAATCTTGAATCTTGAATCTTGAATCTTTTAGAGCCAAATCAAGCAGACTATTTTTAGTAATACTAAACTCTGCATTTTGCTCTCTTAATTTACTTCTTATCTCAGAAAGCTGTTTCATGGTTAAGCCTTTATAATCTGCAAAAACCAAAGCCTTACTCTTTGTAAGCTTTTCTTGTAATTTAACTACTATTTCCTCTTTTTGTTGTCTGGTCTTAGGCATTTTTTGCTTCGGTAGGATTTAGTTAGGCACCTACTTTCTTAAGCTTCAATTTATTCTAACACATTAATTATAGCTTTAGCAATAAGTTATTGATAAATTGTAACAACTAATCTAGAGTCTGGTCCGCAATTATAGAATGTTAATCCTCCTGTTTTAAGACCTGTTGGAGGATAGGTAACATAAGGATTGCTGGAGCAGCGTCTTTGATTAGAATCGCTTCCTCCTGGTTGAGCATCAATTATTAGAACATACTGACCAGGTGTTTTTAAGACAGATGTGGCTTTAAATCTGTTATTGGTATAGCCTTCACCTAATTTATACCAAATACAATTGGGGAAAGAATCATTGCTGTCACAGTTAAACTTGCTCGAATCATATTCTTCTATATCATTGCCACTTACCCGAATTGCTTTATCACTTGAAACTTTGGCAATATAAACAGTACCTGAATTTATTCCATCAGGACTATTAATATATGCTGTAAAGTCTAAAATTTGTCCAGTTAACCCAACATTTGGTCCAGAAAGGAAAGCAGCAGGGACTCCAGCTACTGTTGGAGTAACAGTGGGAGCAGGTGAAACAGTTATTGTTAGAGTAGAGTTTGGTCCGCAGTTATAAAACTTCAAACCTCCAGTTGAGATAGGATAGGAAACATAAGGATTAGAGGAACAAAGTCTTTGTGATGCATTAGCTCCTTGTGGTTTAATATCCATAATAACTTGATATGTTCCTGGATTTGAAATAGTGACTCTTCCGGAAGTTCTCTTATCTGCTCCTGATGCTATTTTATACCAGATACAATTAGGGAATGAGCGTTTACTTCCACAATTAAATTTACTTTCATCAAATCCTTCAACGTCACCTGCTTGAATAGCCTCCCCCTGACTACCTGTAACTCTCGCAATCCACATATTAGTTACTTCAACACCTGAATCACTATTAATATCAGAAGTAAAGCTAAATGTTTGCCCAGCAGTTCCTATTGATGGACCTAAGATTGTAGCTGCTGGGACACCAGTTGTAGTAACAACAGGGGAAGGTGGATGTTGAGGAGTATTTTGAGGTGCAAGGGTTGCAGCGGGAGCGGGAGGTGCATGGTATGTAACAGAAGTTTGTCTAACAAGAGATGTATTATTTGAATAGAAGAACTTAACAAAGATAGTCTTAGTTCCTTCAGAGGTTAGAGTATAGTTAATTGGTTTTCCATCCCATGGATGTTCTGCAGCTTGAGAGTTTTGTACAGCTGCTAAATCTTCTCCTAGGGTATAACCAGTAACTGTTACCGTGGTAGTTGTAGCAACAGGAGTTGTGGTAGAACCAGAGGTATTTTCAGTTGGGGGATCAAAAGAAATTGATCTTTGTAAAGGAGGATTAGTATAACTGCCATTAGAATAGAAAAATCTAACAAAAATAGTATAGGTAGTTCTGGCAAGAGAGCTAGGGAAGTTATGAGTCAGATTGATCCGGGAGTTAGTAGTTTGAATTACTCTTCTATTTGAGGAATCAGTAGGTAGATCTGCAGGTGATTCTGCAATAGCATAGCCTGTTAGAGTTGCTGCTCCACTATTTCCAGAGGAAACAGTGACTGTTAAAACAGAAGTTAGACCACAACTATAGAATGTTAACCCTGCTGTCGATATTGGGTAAGAAAGAATATATGGATTACCAGAGCAAAGCTTTTGATTTGCATTATCTTCTTTTGGTTTAACATCAATCATTACTTTATATACTCCTGTTGTTAAGATCTTAACCTGGCCTGAAGTGCTACTATCTGATCCAGAGGCTATTTTATACCAGATACAATTAGGAAAAGAGCGGTTAGCCCCACAATTAAACTTACTTTCATCAAAGCCCTCTATATCACCCGCTTTAATAGCTTCCCCCTGACTACCTGTAACTTTAGCAATCCAAATATTAGATGATTCAATCCCTGAGTCAGCAGTAATACTGGAGTTGAAACTAAAAGTTTGCCCAGGAGTACCAGTTGAAGGCCCGGAGATTGCTGCAGCTGGAACTCCAGGAGTTGAGACAACAGGAGCAGCTGTAAATGGAGGATTCAAAGGTAGGGGTAAGGTTGCCAGACCAATATCATGGAAGAGCATGCCATGTAAGTCTCCTCCCCCCTTGTCTGATTCAGCACCGGCGGGAACAGATTTTCTAAACCCAAAGTAAAGGTTTAAAGTATTACCATCAGGAGTTTCCACCATTGTTGGTAAATTTATAGCTGAACCTGATCCTCCAGGTGCCTGATCCTTAGAGATAACAGTTTTGCGGTTTTGTAACGACCATTTTGCCAAAGGATTATCAGTCCAGACAGCCACCACCCGTCCATTACCACCGCTTATTCCATTTAAGAAAAGAACATGTTTCCCGCTTTTATCTTTATAATAAACTGGTCCTTCTAAAGAATTCTCCCCGGTGCTGCAAGATTCAGCAGGGTTAAAGATTGGGTTAATATCTGAAGGAGTCCATGGTCCTAATGGACTGTTGGAAGTTGCAATTCCAGCTGTGATTCCATAAACCATACAGTTTTGACTACCAGGCTTTACCCCTATAGAATTTACCCAGGTATTCTTTTGATAATGTGTTTGACCTGCCAAGAATAACACCCATTTATTGTCAATAAATTGAGGTACACTGTTTGCTGTTAGATACTCGCACCCCCAAACTTTACCTTGTGCAGCCTCTTTAGGCCTAATGTCACCTTCGCAAAGTCCTTGCGGATCTACCACATCTACTACCGGGTTATTTTGAGAGATTCTTCTAAAAGGTCCTAATGGAGAATCTGCAACAGCTAAACCTGAACGATCAGGATGGCTGATGGTGAGTCCTGCAGGAAGATGAAGAGTAAGCCCGAGATATGCTTCAGAATCGTCCTTAAAATTCCGGGGTCCACCACCCTTCCAGTAATAGGCGTACCATTTACCCTGATAGGGAAAAACATTTGCATATACAAAAGATGTGCCTGTCCAGCCAGGCCTTTCTACATTCTCCCAATCTCCTTTGGCACCTGTTACTTTAACTGGACCCTTTTTATCAAAGTTAATCCCGTCTGTTGAGGTTGCCACACAGCTTCTCCAGCCGGTAAGTTCTTCAATTGGTCTATTAAAATACTCTTGATTACCAGGAAAATCAGAGGTAGAGTTTGTGGAAGAGGTAACCCGTTCCAGTTGTACCCCGTCCCAGAAACTGGTGGTTGTTTGGGCATTTGTGGAGGCAAGCGAGATAGTAATTGCAGCAGTACGGATATCTGCAGTGAATTTAACAGAAACCCTTTGCCAAGTATTGTTTCCTTTGATTGTTTGTTTAAAGTTATAGTTATCACCGAGACGGTTTTCCCCAAAGTGACCAGGATTATTCTTAAATTGCTGCACTACAAAATCCATAGTTGTGTTTGAATCTGCCCAAATATAAGCTGAGGCAATATATGTTTCTCCTGGGAAAACTGCCATCCCTACCCCTGAGGCTGCGTTTGCAGGTATTGGATTGTTTTGATAATAATATGTCCCTGTGTAAGTACCTGCGTGAGCTGTTCCATCTGTCACTACTTTTAAACTTCTGTCACCAAATAGTTTTTGTTCAGTTGATGAGGAAACTGTGGCATGCCAAACATCCCAGCCATTGGTGCCTAAATTACTCTCAAAAGAAGGGTTATATAGATTCTCTGTACAGTCATAATATAAATAGTAGGTACTCCCATCTCTTATTACCCAAGGGTCTCTTGCTCCTACCCCATCATGGTAACTAGTGTTGCCCCATCTAATTACAGGTTGAGGATGAATAGTAGCATTAGGAAAACTGGCAGCTTGAGAGAAAACCGGAACAGGTAAAAATATTAAGGTTGGGACGAACAGGAAGAAAGAAAAGATAATGAATATTATTTTGGGCAGTTTAAATTTGATCATTTGTAGTAAATTGGAACATCCTCATTAGGATTAACAGGTGTACTTGAAGATGTCGGTGTTGAAGTTGGGGAGGATTTCTCAGTACTGCCATATCTGCTGATTTCTTTTGAGGTATCTATATTAGTTGGAGAGGTAGTTGGAGTGACTGTGTTATTTTGAGAAGTATTATTAGTTAAGGGAGTACTAGATTTAGGAGGAAGAATTTTATCTTTTAATACTTGAAAAGCATTTTTTGAAAGAGTATTAGTTGAAGTTGTTTCTGTTTTGTTTAAGGTGGTTTGAGTTTTAGCTTTAGATACTGAAGGGTTAATTTTACTGATAAGATCAGGATTACTAACAAAAACTAAAAAAGTGGTTGATCCAACTGCCAGTACTGTTAAAAGAATAATCAGGATTGGGGCAAAACCACGTTCATGAAAACTGAACGTGGCAAAGCCTTTTTGGGCAGAGTACATAATATCATTTCTATGGTGCAGATGGAGCCTCAAGTTCAATTTGAACCTGCTGAGTAGTAGTAACAGGTAAGCCTCCTTCTTGAGGTAAGGCATTACCATTGGCATCTTTAAAAGTAATAGGAGGATTATCAGCTCTTGATTTGAAGATAAAGTTTTTGATATTGGGGTTTGAGACTACCAGTACTGTGGCTATTAAAGCAACAATAAGAATAATGACTACTATTACTTGTACTACACCTTGTTCCTGATGTTTAATGTTTTTGATCATGGCAGGATATATTCATTGTTATACAAATACTATGCCCTTGTCAACTACGTTCATGAAAACTGAACGTAGTCAAGTGTTTTTTATTTTGGTAGCCACAGCCAATAACCAGAAGATTGATCTCCCGGGGAGCCAACTGCACTTGGAGTTAAAGAGGCAGATTTGGTGGCAACTTTAGGAATAGGGGAAGTCCATGTGCCAGATGCTCCAGTTTGTCCTAAATTTTTAGAAACTATACCCAGATCAAAGGAATTTACTACACCATCTTTATTTAAGTCTGCATTTTCATTCCAGTTTACTGATTTTGAATTTGAGCCATAAGCTTTTTGAATAATGGCTAGATCAGCAGAATTAATCACATTATCCTCATTCAAATCACCGGTTAGCATAGTTATTCCTTCCCCATTACTTAAATTGGTAACTGTAGGGGACATGGTAAATGAAGTAGCAGTAGCTATTTGAGAAGCTCCTTTTAAAAGTGCTGTATATTGGGTGCCTGATTGTAGCCCTGCCAAAGACAGATTGCTGTATGCACCATTTGCCGGCAAATCAACACTAAAACTAAGTAAGAATTTGGGGTTTGCAGAAAGAGTTGTTCCTTCTAAAATTCCCACAAATAGTTTGGTGGCCTGGTTTGTAGCAGGTCTGCCCTCCAAAGTAGCTTTTAAAGCCAGAGTTGGACCAAAGGAAGTAGCTATGGTTGGAGAAGAGGTTTCTTGAGTGGGTTGACTGCTGGGGGAGGGAGTTGATAAGGCAGCCTTAGTCTCAGAAGTTTTTAATAATTCCTTAGCAGGTGAAAGTGTGGGTCTGGGGGTGGCCTTTGCGCTTAAAGCGCTTCCTTCAGCAGCCTTGCTGTTGACATTCTTAGTTTGAGAGGCCAGATAAGCCCCAACAGGGATTGATAATATCACAAAGATGTACACTGCCAGTAGCAGACGTTGTTTAAAAGTTGAAAACATGGGTCAGTATATAGTGTATATTTAAGAGGTAACTTTTGGCAATGGTAAAAATTATTTTAAACACCCTGCTGGGCATAATATTGATTTTTATTTGGTCACGTTTTGTTAATTTAGGACAAATAATTTCTACTTTATCTAAGGTAAACTTTACTTACTTAATTCCTGTTTTTTTCTTCATGCTGCTGTCACCTGTAATCAGGGCTATCAGACTGAAGATTTTTTTATCAAAAATTAAAAAGATTGCCTTAAAAGATCTAATTTATTTAAATGGGGTGGCGATGATTTTAAATTTTTTTATACCAATCAGAGCAGGGGAGATTGCTAAAGGGATTTATCTTAATACTCATTACAAATTAAATTTGGGAAAAAGTGTGATTTGGATATTCTTAGACAGATTTGTAGATTTTTTAATAGTATTAATGGTTGCTGCAGTGCTTTTGAATATTATTCCAACTCAACTACCTCAAACTTTTAAAACTTCCTTAGTAGTCATATTTATTGTGGTTTTGGTTATTACCTATCTTGCTATCTTTCAAATAAATTCGAGCAAAAATATAGTTAATTTTTTGAAACACCTATTGATAGAAAAGCATATTAAGATATACTTTGAGAGATTTACATCTTTCATTTTAGAAACTTTTTCTATTTTAGACAGACATCCAAAAGATTTAGGGATTATGGTTTTAATTACTATTTTGGCTTATGGGGCAGATGCAGCAATCTGGTATTTTGCTTTTATTGCCTTAGGGTTTCCTCAAGATTTCTTCAAAATGTATTTAGGCCAACTCTTATCTGCCTTAACATATCTTATACCTGCAGCTCCAGGATATATAGGCTCAGCTGAAGCATCAGGATTGCTAATACTGTCTGGTATTTTCGGGATAAATTCTAACTTAGCATCAGCCATGACTGTTTTATTTCACATCCTATCAGCCATATTTGTCATAATTTATGGATTAATTTCAATTTTCAGTTTAAAAATTGATCTGAAGATAATCCTAAATAAAGCTCTAAAGAGGAAGTAAATTTAATTATGACTAAAGTAATTTATTACACTTCAACTGAAGGACAAAACCCACCTAGAAGATTTATTGAGTCTTTGTCAGAAAGACAGCAAAGAAAAATCATCCGCTTATTAACCTCGATACAAGAATATGGTTTAATTGCTGCGATACCTCACATTAAAAAACTTACTGGTACACCACTCTGGGAAATTAGAATTTTGGGTCAAGATAATATTAGAGTTTTATATGCTAGTGTACTCTCCGACTCTATTTTAATAGTCCATGGTTTCGTTAAAAAATCTCAACAGACGCCAAGGAAAGAAATAGAAACAGCCTTAAATAGACTTAAAGTTTGGCTGAGCGACCAAACAGAAGATTGAACTATGACATCATCTATGATATCATTATTTCCATATGAACAAAAGACCAATTTTCACCCTTGATGATCATCTAAAAGAACTCATGAAGAATCCTGAATTTAGAAAAGAATGGGAGAATTCTGAGGTGGAGTACCAACTGGCCTGTAAATTAATAGAAGCTAGGCTTGAAAGAAAACTATCCCAAAGGGATCTGGCTAAAAAAATTGGAACTTCTCAAGCAGCCATATCCAGAATTGAGGCTATGAATTCCAATCCTTCAATTGGGCTTTTAAAAAGGCTGGCTGAAGCTCTGGGAACAAAATTAAAAATTGGCTTTGAATAAAAACTTTTAATTTCTTTTGAGGAGTACATAAATCTTCAAGGAACTCATTCGCTGACCTATAGTTGACTTTAATGCACTATTTTGATATATTTCAAGGAATAATATGTTATCTCCTGATTTCCGAGAACATTTGAAGTAGTAGTAAGAGATCTTATGAGAAGAGCAACAGAGACTCATGAATTACCACAAGCCCCTTTTGCAGGAAAAAGCATTGAGTTCAAGGTAAAATTACCAAATTCAAAGGATAACTAATAATTTAAAAGAAAGAAAATATGTCACCTAAGGAAGCAAAAGTCGCAATATTTGAGGATAATCCTAATTGGCAGGAAGCAATTCAAGGAAAACTGGAAAAAAGCGGACATACAGTTGTAGGAAAAGCTTCTACCAGGAACAGATGTTGACCTTGGTAAATTAAATATTGATAAGCTTGGAAAAGTTGTTACAGAACTCTAAGAGTTACTTTGGCAGACTTTGGGGATTTTTTTTCTCACGTTTAAAGAGAAGATAGATCTAATTTTACTGAAGGGCCCATGGTGGGGGAAAGAGTGACTTTTTTGACTCTGGTTTTACCCAAAGTTTGAATTAACATTTTAATATTGGCTGATAATTCCTCAGTAGGCTGATTTAATTTACCTAATCCTAAATGAATAACAGGAGCTTTTTGCTCTGTTTTATACTCTGTTTTACCTGATTGAAAACTCTCAACAGCTTTTTTTAAATCATCAGTGATTGTGCCATTTTTAGGATTTGGCATCAAACCTCTTGGACCCAGGATTCTGGCTACTTTGGCAAGTTTTGGCATCCCAGCAGGTGTTGTCACAATTAAATCAAAATCTATTTTGCCCTTGCTTATTTCTTCAATAACTGCATCTTCACCATCATAAGCTAATATTTTAAGCTTTTTGCCGGATACAAATGGAAGGGATACTAAACCTCTCATACCTAAAGATATAGTATTAATATGAGCTTCCAAAGTCCCTACATTTTTGGTGTAAGACATTTTTTTGGTTAATTCTATTGCTTCTGAAAGAGGGTAGGTTTTAGTTTTATCTAAATCTTTGACTACTTCTTGATATTTTTTAGATCTGGGCTTGATTTTACCTTGTTTCTGTTTTTTTCGTTTAGCAGGTTTTTCAGCAACAATAACTGCTTCTCCCACACCCTCCAGTTCAGCTTTTAGTTTTTCAACAAGATCATCTTGTCTGCCTAGTTTTTTTACAGATTTACTCTCAGCTAGTGGTTGAGATTCGTCCATTACTTTGGTTTTGGTTTTACCCATTGATTTTTACTCCCATACTTTTAGCAGTACCTTCTACAATTTTCATAGCTGATTCAATTGAGTTAGCATTTAAATCTGGCATTTTGGCTTTGGCAATTTGTTCTACTTGAGCTTTTGTTAAAGTTCCAACTGGTTCTTTTAAAGCAACTCCTGATCCTTTTTCCAAACTTAAGATTTTTTTAATCATTTCAGCAACAGGAGGCTCCTTAGTTATAAAAGAGAAGGTTCTATCTACATAAACAGTAATCACCACAGGTAAAATATTACCTTGTTTTTCTTTAGTTTTTTCATTAAATGCTTTGACAAACTCCATAATAGGTAAACCATGTTGACCTAAAGCAGGTCCAACAGGTGGGGCAGCAGTAGCCACTCCTGCTGGAATATTTAATTTAATGTATGTTTTTACCTTTTTTCCTGCCATATTTTTATATTTTCTGTACTTGTAAAAAATCCAGTTCAACAGGTGTTTCTCTGCCAAAAATAGATACCAATACTTTAACTTTGCCTCTTTCTTCATCAACATTGTCAATTTTACCAATAAAATCAGCAAAAGGCCCATCAACTATCTTAACAGTATCATTTACCATGAAGACTTGTTTATAAAGAGGAGTTTCAGATTGAGTGAATTTAACAATGGTAGCTACTTCTGCATCAGAGATGGGAGTGGGTTTGTTACCCATACCAACGAAAGAGGTGACACCTTGAGTGGTTCTGACAGCCAGCCAGGAAGCATCATCCAACACCATTTTTATGAGTAAATATCCAGGGAAGATTTTTTCTTTAATGGTGGCTTTTTTACCGGATTTTATCTCAATTTTATCCTGAGTAGGGACTAACACCTCCAAAATTCTATCTGCCAAGTGTTCTGACTCAATTCTTTGTTTCAGAGTGGCTGCTACTTTGTTCTCATGACCTGAGTAAGTGTGAACTACATACCATTTTCCAGGGGATTTAGTATTAGTATTTTGATCTGTTTGATTTTTTTTATTATCATCCATATTATTTAGTGTTAGCTATTAAAAATGCTGTTAAAGAAGTTAAAAGATAGTCCAAGCCTCCCAAGAAAACTCCCACTACCACTGCTACTAAGATTACTAAAACAGTGTAGCGGATAGTTTGTTCCCTGGTTGGCCAGGTAACTTTTAGTAATTCCTCTTTAACTTCTTTAAAAAATCCAATTATATTGGGCATTTTACTCGAAAGTCCACTGGACTTTCTCCACAAAAAATCCTCCATAATTTGGAGGAGATTTGTCAAGTATATCAAACTCTTTTTAGGAAGGCAATATCCAATCTCGCCCTGCTTGGGATAAATGTTCAACAAAAGTTTTAACCTCTTGATCTATTTCTAAGATCTGTTCTTTTTTTATCTCATGTTCACTCTTAAGATGCATCCAGGCTTTCCAAGATTGCCATTTGGATGACAGGGTTTCTATAATGCGGAATCGTCCTTTTGGCGGAGATACTTGTTCTGCACTTTGTTTTGGCAATCTAATTCTTTCTGCAAGGTCATTTAAGAGAAAAACTTTGTTTGGAGAATCTTCATTGCTTCCTCCAGGAATCCTTAAAGCAAGATCTCGGATATATTTGTAGTCTTCCGGATAGAAACAAACAATAGCTTCAACTGCATTAATCCGCTCCGGAGTAATTTGAATAGTATGGGGAAGTGACCCAACTGTCCGGTAAGGAAGGTTCAGACTGTCATAGGCTTTTTGCCAGCCTCGTGTTAGTCCCCAACGGTCAGGAAGATCAATTCCATCTGCAGTGAAAGTGATTTTAGAGAGACCGTGTTGTCCTGCGTAAGAGTCTGCTCTAATTTTAGCAACTAAAGCAGGACCTCTACCATAGTCGTCTACAAAGATAATTTCTCTTCCAGCTGCTTCTGGGGTTGTCATAAGTTTGCAGATAATAACACAAAATAATTATAGGATCAAATGATATAATGGTTTTAAATGAAACATCTAGCTATTTTTAAAGAAGATGGGGCAGAAAAAATTTTATCCGGTAAAAAAAGTATGGAAAGCAGGTTTTCCCAGGGCAAAATTGCTCCTTTTGGGGTAGTTTCTCAAGGAGATTTAGTCTATATAAAAGTCTCTGGTGGAGAGATAATTGGTCAATTTAGAGTAAAAAAAGTGATCTTTTTTGATGGACTTGAGGTTAGGGACTTTAAGGATATCAGGGAAAGGTATGAGACTGAGCTGGATGTGGAAGATGATTATTGGAAAGGGAAGGAAACTTGTAAATATGGAACCTTAATCTTCATAGGTAACTCAGCCCGTTTTATTACCTCACCAATCAAGATCCCTAAAAAAGATATAAGAGGCTGGGTAGTGTTAGGTTAAAATGTGGTACAATTATAGATATGCCGTTTATCTGGGATTATGATATAAATGAGCTCAAAAAAACCAAATCAGGCAGGTTGCTCATTTTGGAGCGGATGATTAATTATGGTCCTAGCAAGGGAGAAAAAATCAGCCTATCTGAAGTTAAAAAGAATTGGGAGAAACTCCAGCTTGATCCTTTAAAAAAAAGATTAATGGAACTTTTAATATGGGGCAAATAAAGCCAAAGATAGAACTTACTTCAAAACAACAGTTAATATTTGATGAGGTAAAAAAAAGCCACTTTCTTAAAACTAGCTTCTATTTTACCGGCGGAACTGCTTTATCCTCAGTATACTTACACCACAGATTATCAGATGATTTAGATTTTTTTTCAGAAGAGAAGTTTGATACTCTACCAATTGTTAATTTGATGGCTGAATGGGGACAAAGACACCAATTTAAAATTAATTCAAGAGAGTTGGAAGTAGTCAGGATTTTTCTTTTAGAATTTAAAGATAAAGAAAAACTAAAAGTTGATTTTGGTTATTATCCTTACAAAAGGCTAGAGCAAGGGAGAATAATTGATTCTGTTAAAATAGACAGCTTATTTGATATTGCTGTGAATAAACTTCAGACTATACACCAAAGAAACAATGTTAAAGATTTTGTTGATCTTTATTTTTTGCTTCAAAAGTTTACAGTTTGGGATTTAATGGAAGGGGTGAAGGTGAAATTCCGTATGGAACTTGATCCCTATACTATTTCTGCTGCCTATTTAAAAGCTGAAAAGTTTGAGGATTTACCAATAATGTTAGTCCCCCTGAATTTATTAGAACTTAAAAATTTCTATAAAGATTTAGCTAAAAAATTAGGTAGCAGTGTGGTAAAAAAGTAAAAAAGATTTAAAGATGGCTGGGTAGTTCTTGACAAATGGTATGTTTTGTCATAAGATGCAAAAGTGAAATATTTTGATTGGGATAAAGAGAAAAACGTTAGGTTGAAAAGTGAACGTGAGGTTTGTTTTGAGGATGTACAAATAGCAGTAGAGGATGGAAGGTTGCTAGATGTAATTAAACATCCCAATAAAAAGAAGTATCCTAATCAACAAGTGATGATTGTAGAAATAGAGAGTTATGTTTATGTAGTTCCTTTTGTAGGGGATGAAGAAAAATATTTTTTAAAAACAGTTTATCCTAGTAGGAAGATGACTAAAAAATATTTGGTTGAAAGGAGTTTAAAATGAAATATTACGAATTAGATAAAGAAGAACAACAAATGTTAGAAGATATTGAGAAAGGCGAATTTGTATCTGTCAAAAACCTTGCCAAAGTCAAAAAAGAGCTAATAGCTGCTGCTAAGAATACTTCAAATAAAACCAGGAATGTTAATCTAAGAATCCCAGAACGGGATTTACAAAAATTGAAGGCAAAAGCTGCCAGGGAAGGTATCCCTTACCAAACGCTTGCTTCTTCTATTCTTCACCGTTATACAAATGAATAGAGAGATTTCTAAAAGATTTAGCTAAAAAATTAGGCAGCAGTGTGGTAAAAAAGTAAAAAAGATAGTTATTTCTCGAAACAGAATAAGTGTCCAAATCCAGAAGCACAGCTATTGGTAACAGTGAATGAGATATTTGAAATTTGTCTGACAGTACCTCTACCTGTAGGACCACTACAATTATTGGTATTACCTGGATCTTTTACCCAGACCCGTTCATAAGATGCAACAGTTGATCCATTTTCATCGATATTAAGGGTTGTTCCTACTGAGTTTCCATTAAGCATTTTATAAGAACCATAATAGGAAGGTTCAAAATTCATACTGGATACCCAAGTTCCACCCAGATTAGCCTGATTAGCTGCATATGAGCACTGGTAATCTGGACTGGCAGCATTAAGACCTGCACCTAGCCAGATGTTGGAAGTAACAAAGACTCTTTTAGAAGTTATAGGAGTTGGTGTATTAATTATTGGTGCCGATGTAGGCAAAGGAATTGGTTCAGACTTTATTTGCTCAAAGCAATATAATCTAGCCATCTCATTACATTTCCGAAAGTTATTTGATGACCATTGATAATTAGTTTTTTGCACTGATCCGCCGTGTCCGTAATAATCAGAGCTACTTGAGGTATAACCATAGCATGATTGGTCATTGTTCGCAGAATCATAGCCACCATACGCAGTTGTGTTTGTCCATACATCTAATTGAGTTGTTGGCGAAGTAATTATTTCTCCATACTCTGTAACATTTATGGGGTTTACCAATCCAATACGATCACTGTTTTTTAGATCTGTCCAGCTTTTAGCGACAATTGTTCCATTGATTAATTTATAAGCTATAGAATTGGTGCCTGCGTGGTTAAAGTTCCAACTAGGAGCAACATCGCCTACAGATAGCCATGCACCCCATATTCCTCCTAGGTTTGCAGCATCAGCCCTTTGTTGGCATTTAGCATTAGCACCAGCGACTCCCCCTATTTTTCCGTTATAGGTGGTGCTAGTAACAAAGACCCGAGCTTCTAAAGAGGCTTGAGGAGTAGGCGAAGGAGCAGGAGTTGCACTAAGGGTTGGAGTTGGTGTTGAAGTTGGAGAGGGAGTAGAAGTTGGTACTGGAGGATAAACTATTTCTATTTGAGAATATTTGGTATCAACTTGATGTTTAGTTCCATCTGAATCTATAAATTGTACTAGCAAGCTTTTTACCCCATGTGTTTTATCTTTAAAAGTATAACCAAATGCTTTTGTTGCTGGAGTATAAGGAATTAGGGGGGCATTATCCAGATCAACTAAGTTTTCAGCATATTGAAAATGAGTAGTATAAACTTGTGTTGGGGTTGAAGTGGATATTGGAGTTGGTGCTACAGTAGGGGCAGCTGTGGGTTGAGAAGAAGGGGTTGGGTTTGATGTTGGAACAGGAGTAACAGTAGGCTTAGGTGTGGGTGTAGTTGTAGGTTTAACTGTGGGTTTAGGAGTTGGAGCTACTAAAGTAAAGCCATCATATCTGAAGAAGCCATTACAATTTAAGCTTTCCTGTTGTTTATACCCTGGTTCACAACCATTAGCTTGAGACCAGCTACCAGAAGAATAGGTTTTTGCATCTTCTGTTTCATACTTAACACCATTGATAGTTATGTAATCAATATAGGCATTACGGTCTTCTTTGTCGGATGAGCCATCACCAGCGGTTTTATCATTAGTAAACTGGATCATTGGTTTGTTTATAAAAGTTTGACTTCCTGGGAAAGTATAGGTAAAAGTTTGAGCATTTTGTTTAGAAGGTGCAGTTACAGAATAAGTGAACAGTTTCTTTGAGCCATCTGCTAAAATTATAGAAGGTACTATTCCCCGTCTTTTATCTCCCCAGGCCCGGATTGTCACTACTGTTTGGCTATTTACCCCTAAAACAGAATCTCCAACTCCAATATTATTTGGAGTTTGAGGAGCAGGAGGATTTTTGGAAGTTACTTCTACCCAGACAAATGGCACTATGTCACCTGTAGTTTCAGCAATTTGAACTTTTGGTTGACCAGCACTGTTTTTTTCAAGTTCTGCATAATTACCATTAGCATCTTTTTGTAATGATTTAAATTCAATTTTATCTTCAAGAGTTGCTTTGGAGAATAATTTTAAAGGACTTCCCTGGGTGACTATATATAATGTAGCAATTAGTCCTATTAATAACAAAATGGGAACAAGTAAATGGGCAGCACCTTTTTGGTCTAATTTGGGCATGTAATTTAACATTTACACATCACCCCCCCCTTGTCAACTACGTTCATGAAAACTGAACGTAGTCAAGAGTGTGGTACAATTATAGATATGCCGTTTATCTGGGATTATGATATAAATGAGCTGAAGAAAACCAAATCAGGCAGGTTGCTGATTTTGGAGCGGATGATTAATTATGGTCCTAGCAAGGGAGAGAAGATTAGCTTATCAGAGGTCAAAAAAAATTGGGATAAACTCCAGCTTGATCCTTTAAAAAAAAGATTAATGGAACTTTTAATATGGGGAAAGTGAAGCAAAGAGTAGACCTCACTCCAAAGCAACAATTAATATTTGATGAGGTAAAAAAAAGTGATTTTATCAAACAAAATTTCTATTTTACCGGTGGAACTGCTCTGTCTGCTGTATATTTAAATCACAGATTATCAGAAGATTTAGATTTTTTCTCAGAAAAGAAATTTGATACTTTAGAAATTTTAAATTTAATGACCGAATGGGGAGAGAAACATCGGTTTAAAATAGAGTCAGAGGAAAGGACTGTTGTTAGGATTTTTCTTTTAGAGTTTTCTGATAAAGAAAAACTAAAAGTTGACTTTGGATACTATCCTTACAAAAGATTAAGCCCTGGGAAAATGATAGATGCAGTTCAGATAGATAGCCTTCTTGACATTGCTGTTAATAAACTTCAAACAATACATCAAAGAGATGAAGTTAAAGATTTTGTTGATCTTTATTTCTTGTTAAAGAGATTTACAGTTTGGGATTTGATGGAAGGGGTGAGAGTAAAATTTAAGATAGAACTTGATCCATATACTATTTCTGCTGACTGTTTTAAAGCTGAAAAGTTTGATTATTTACCAAAAATGTTAATCCCGTTAGATCTACTAGAACTCAAAAACTTCTATAAAGATTTAGCTAAAAAGTTGGGTAGCAGTGTGGTAAAAAAGTAAAATTTGAAATTGTAAGTACTAAACTTTAGAATATGCCTGAAGAAGACAGAATTGGTAGAAAGCTTGGGGAGTTATTTGAGCAAGGAAAAATCTATGGTGAAGAACCTGTAGGATTAGAAAAACCTCAGGCAGGAATAGAATTTACAAAGCTTGTAGATGCAATTGATAAACTGCCAAAAATTCCTTTATCACTTGTTAAGAAAGGGGATATCATTAAGGTTTATGGAGAAGATAACAGGAGAGGGTATTTAATTCCTGTTCAAGGTGATTTTATTGTTGTCTCTCCTGCCAGAAGATTAATTTCTCATCCTCATCCAACTGCCTATACACCTGCTGAACTTGCTTATCTTAAAGGTAATATCATCCACCCAGAGCTGCAAAGAGAAAACATCCTTCCCTTAGGTTCATCATCTCCTGGTAGTAATTCTCAAACTTCATCTTCAATTGTTGAGGGGCTAGAACTTGTTTATATTTTGAAAAATGATCGGGAAAGAGGTTGGCAAAGGACTCCAAGAATTACCTCCTTTAAATTATTTAGGAGAGAAGGCCTGGTTGGTCATTATCAACAAACTTTAATTGATCAGCTTGAAGAAAAGCAGTTATCTGAAGGATCAGAAGATTATCAAAGGCTTAGAAATTTGTTTAAAGGAGTAAACAATGCTTTACCCTCTTTAAAAAATGACTATCCAGGTAGTTGGGAGGGGTTTAGCAAAGGTAATTATATTTCAGTTTTGAAATCAAATTTCGAATCAGAAGCAAGTCAAATTTTGGTATATAATCGTGATAGAGATTGTGTTTATGAAGTTTATAGATATCCTGGTGATCTAAATGGAGAAGATATATTCCATGTTGGAGTATTTAACCAAATAGATAGGAAATACGCAAATTCTCTCAGCTCAAATCCTTATGAATTTGCTCAAAGCGTTCATGCATATAATTTTAGTAATGGCAACTTAGATGGTAGTGCAGCAAATATGCTACAAGGGCAGGATAAAAAATATCTTAAAAGAAAAAAAATAGATCAACCAACTATAGTTGTAGACAAAGAGCACGTCATTACAGTTGAAGATAGAGGAGCGGAAGGAGTGAAGGCGGAAATTAAAGGTGAGAATTTAGTCACAGAAGTGGATGGTCATACTTTTAATATGCCTTTGCATTTTGATACCAGAGATTTAATAATGACAGTTGATAAAATTATCACCACTCAGCCATTTTATAATAAGCCTATGAATAGGGTTAGAAATCTTTTCCGAAGAAAAGAATAATTTTATGGGAGATTGGCTTGGGCAGAGGGAGTAGCATAGGAGGAATAAGAATCGGAAAATAAGAAATGGTTGTCTTTTTGGGCAACTCTGACTAAACTTTTTGGTAAATTGCCAGCTATTGCTAAATCTCTTCTGCCATCAATTCTTGTTTCTACTATTCCCTTTGGACGGGCAAAGACTAAATCCTTTTTTCCTGACAGCAGATAGGTCATTATTTTATTCCAAATTGGAGCTGCACCAGTTACCCCTGATGTGAGTCTGGGATCCATAGGGGAATTGTTATTATTCCCCACCCATACTCCTACCACATATTCAGGTGTATAGCCAAAAGTCCAGTTATCTCGTTTATTATCTGAAGTCCCGGTTTTTACAGCCACAGTGTATCCAGGGATTTTGAGTAAAGAATTTGCTCCAAAAGCTGGAGTACGGGCATTATTATCTGATAAAACATCTGTTAATAAATAAGCAATCTCAGGGGTGATTACTGGGATAGATTTGTTTTCATATTCTTCTAAAACATTTCCATTTGAGTCAGTCACCTTAAGTATAGGAGTGGCAATATTTTTATTACCCAATTGAGAAAATGTTCCATAAACAGTCATCATATCAATCATTTTTACTTCAGCTCCGCCTAAAGTTAAAGATAATCCATACCTTTTGGGATCATTAAAAGTAGTAATGCCTAAACTTTTGGCTGTATCTATAGCACCTGGTAAACCAACTGTGGATAGCATTTTAACTGCCGGGATATTATAAGAAGAACCCAGAGCAGTTCTAATTGAGACTGCTCCATGAAATTTTCCGTCATAATTTACCGGAGCGTATGATTCTCCCCATTCACTTTTAAAAATAACCGGTACATCCAGTATGGTATTGCCAGGAGTATATCCTTGTTTAAAGCCTGCTGCATAAGTAATCACTTTGATAGATGACCCTGGTTGGCGGAGAGCAAGGCTTACATTGAATGAACCAAAATTGTTTTCATGATAATCCCGGCTGCCCATCATGGCCAAAATCTGGCCGGTTTTTGCCTCTGTAACCATAGCAGCACCATTGCCAACATTTAATGGAGATAATTTTCCTATTTCCTCCGAGACTATTTTTTCAACTTCTGATTGGAGGCCCAAATCTAAAGTAGTAGTGATTTTTAAACCTCCTTGAGAAACTACTCTTTGACCATATTTTTGGGAAAGTAAATCTTTGACATACATCACAAAGTGAGCTGCTTGAATATTTTGAATTTGGGGTTTTAGGTTTAAATCTTCTTCAGAAGCTAAATCAGATTGTGACTGGCTGATAAACTGGTTACCCACCATTCTTTTCAAAACCTCTTTTTGTCTGTCTTTGCCAAGTTCTGGATTTGAACCATATGGTGAAAATTGGGTAGGAGAAGCTGGTAAACCTGCTATATATGAGGCTTGGGCTAAGTTTAGATCACGGGCTGATTTACCAAAATAGGTTTGGGCAGCAGCTTCAACTCCCCAGGCTGGTCCTCCGTATGGTGCTTCATTTAAATACATTGACAAAATTTCATCTTTGGAATAAATTCTTTCAGCCCAGAGTGACAGGATAATTTCTTTGATCTTTCTGATGTAAGTTTTCTCCGGGGTCAACAGGGAATTTTTAATCAATTGCTGGGTGATGGTTGAACCACCCTCCAGTTGATGGTCTTTAAAATTAGCAATAGCAGCCCGGACTATAGCCACAGGATCTATTCCAGGGTGAGAGTAAAAGTTTTTATCCTCAGTAGCTATTGTGGCTTGAACTAAATAAAGGGGGAGTTCTTTTAAAGGCACCAAGGTGCGGTTTCTTCCTTCATACAAACGGTATAATAGTTTGCCATTCCTGTCAAAAAATTCAGTAGTTAAGGCTTTATCAGCCGATACTAATCTTTTGGGGGAGGGTAAATTGTAAGCTGTAGCAAAAATAAAAGCAGTATAAAAGTATAACAAGATTAGTACCAATCCTGCAGCAAAACTTATCCTAGTTTTTTTAGAGGCAAACTGAGGCCAATGAATTTTTACCCGGGAAAAATGCTTTATGATAAATAGTAATAATCTGATTGGTATTAACGGTAATTCTCCAATTTTAATTAAGATGAATTGGACCACAAGAAGAAGAATACGCATAAATAATGAAACTTTCTGGACAGATATACTTCGAGGCCATTCTAGAAGATTTCCTGTAAGCTCACAAGTGGGTAATTTCTTGATAGCGTTTTTCCAGCACTTCCTCAGTAGTAACTGTGTGACCAATAAATCTAAGCAGAGAATGGGGAATCCCATTATGTTGAATAATATCTGTATACACTAATGCTGAAGGTCTGATGCGTCTTTCCTGTGTTGCATAATTAACCTCAATTAAGCCAAATCTAGGGTCGAACCCCTTTTCCCATTCAAAGTTGTCAATCAATGACCAATAGAAAAAACCTTGCACATTGATACCTGATTGGATGGCTCTAAAAACTTCCTGTAGATAAGTTATCAAAAAACGGTTTCTTCTATCATCATTAGTTGAAGCGATTCCACACTCAGTAATATAAATTGGAATACCATCTGATAAATCTGCCAATACATCAAATAGTCCTTCAGGGAAAATTTCCCAGCCTAAATCAGAGACGTTGCGTGACTGCGAAGATGGATCTGCAATCTCCGGAAGTAGTTTATTCTCTGGTGTTTTGAACTTGACATGAAAATAATAATTAATTCCCAAAAAATCATGAGTTTTTTTGGTTAGGTAGTAAAATAAATGATTACTGATGATGTCACTAACTATTACTGCCAGTTGTTCTACCAGAGAGTGCTTATGGTAAGCTTCTAAAGACTGAACATTCTGAGCAATCCCAACTGGTTTTTTGGAGGATAATTCATGCAAATACTTATAGACCTTTTTATGGGCTGAGGCCAGATTTAAAGTAGTTCTTACTTGACCCAAAAACCCTCTTTTTTGAGGTGGCCACTTTTTGGTAATATATACTTCATAGACATATACTCCTGGCTCATTTAAAGTGATCCACATATCAACATATTCGGCAAATTCCGGAGCCACTCTTTTAACAAACTTCTCAAATAATTTAACTGTTTTGCCATTTTCCCAACCCCCTAAATCAGCCACCCATTTTGGCAGGGTAAAATGCCAAAGAGTGAGCATTACCTTGATATTCCTATCATTCAAAGCTTTTAACACCTTTTTATAATGCTCAATTTCAGAGGTATCAAATACTCCCATCTGGGGTTCAATTCTGGACCATTCAATAGATAATCTGTGGGAGTTGTGATTTAACTGGGAGATCAGATCAAAATCAGATTCATACCTGTTATATTGGTCACAAGCTAAGCCTGCTTTATCCCCCCAATCAGAATTAGTATTATTGCCCTCCACCTGATAGGCTGATGTAGCAGCTCCCCATAAAAACCCTTTGGGAAACTTTAAAATCTGATGATCATGTTTTTCTTTGGGGGTGATATTGGACATTAATACTTATTAGTATAATACAAATCTTGGTGGTATTATTATCTAAATGACAAGGTTTCTGCCCTATCTACTAATATTTGTATTTATAGCCGGATTTGCCGGATTAGGGTATTGGCGGTTAAATGCCAGTAAGTCAAATTCACTCACCACCCCTTCAACTGCTGTAACTACCTCTTCAAGTAATGGACCTATTGAAGTGCCTAAGGCATTACCAGAAGCCAGTTTAGAAGACAGGGTTAAAAGTTTGGAAGATTTGGTTAGTAAATTAGTAACTCAAGTAAATGCCCTAAAACCTCAATCCAGCTCTTCAACAGATCCCAAAACAGCTGTCTTGGAAGCTTCTTTAACTGAGTTAACTGTCAGGGTAGCTGTTTTGGAAAAAGCTGGATCAACAACTACTTTAACTGGAAAATATCCTTTATATATTCCCATGGGTGGAGCAGGCGGGCCCTGGGATAATAATGACTGGGTAACTCAGGATGATTTTGTAGCTTCAGTTAATCCGGATAATTATCCAGGGTACAAAAATATGCAACTTGAGGCGGTGGGTAGGCTGATTGAGTCAGCAGGCACAGGTTCTGTTAGGCTATATAATTCCACTGATAGTTCTGTTATAACTTCACAGACAGATGTAATCTCTTCCACCTCTACACTCAAAACTTCACCAACATTTACCTTACCTGCTGGATCAAAAACTTATAAAATACAAACCAAAGTAAGTGGTGGAAAGCACCTATTAGTTCAATCAGTCAGAATTAAGGTGAATTTTTAAAGAGTTATTATCAAATCATCTGTTGCAGCAATGGTGTTTGGGAAAATGGCTTGAGCTTGCTTTTCTGCTTCTTTTCTATCTTCCATGGTGGTATAAAGACTGGCATCAAAGTGGTTTAAAATCAGTTTTTTAACTCCTGCAACTTTTGCTAATTTTGCAGCCTCAATTGGTCCAACATGTCCCCAATTTGAAGGTGGGTGATCAGCTTTGTAGGAACATTCATGGATCAACAGGTCGGCATTTTTTGCCAAAATCATACTGCCCTCTGAAATTCCACAGTCACCAGAATAAGCAATAGTTTTCTCCTCCAAAGTTACTCTATACCCGTGATCGCGATATGTATGGAATTGTTCAATTATTTCAACAGGAAAAGGAATTTGGTGTTTTCCTTCTGATAGTTCATTGATGGTAATTTGGGTGGAAGGCTTGGGTGAGGTAAAGGGGGGATTAACAAGGGTGTCAAAGTCTTTTTTACGTCCTTGTGCCATATAAATGTCAATTTTTTGAGAAAATTTAAACTTGCCTAAAGAGTGAAAACCTGAAATATGATCTATATGAAAATGGCTAATAAAAAGGGAAATAGGTTTGTCTTCCACAATATATTTATCAAGCTTATAAATGCCATTTCCAGCATCAAAAACTACATAATGATCTTTACTGTCTATTAACACACAAGGGGTATTTCCTGTAGGAGTAGTATACCAGCCATTTGTTCCTAAAAAAATAATTTTCATCTCAGATATTAACTAATTATTTATTTCAGTTGAAAAACTTTCATCAACTTTTTCTTTAACTGTGGGATAAGCTCGTCGGGAAAAACACCTATGACTTCTCCAATTTGTGAAGGAGTAACAGTAATGAGGCGATGAAGTTTTACAGTAGAAGCAATATGAAGACCGGTAGCAGAAAAGTAGGGTTGTGATGAATCAAGAAGAATATCGCTATCTAGTACACTTTTTAAGTCCGTAGTTATATAAGCAAGAATTGTATGATTATACTTACCAAATGATGGTGAAATAACTAAAGATGGACGAGGTTTACTTTTATCAAAATCGTCAGCAAAAGGAAATAAAAATTTAACGATCTGGTACATAAGGCTTTGGGACAAAGGGTTTTAATTTTGCATTTGGTGAGATATTATCAATTTCTAAACTGCCATCCTCTTTTGCCCATTCGTAAAATTGGTGTGCTGATATAAGATCCCATTGTTGCGGATTTATCTCAGTGCTTGATGGTTTAGCAGCTTTTATCTTTGCAAATCCACCAACAGCCATTTTGATAAGCTCAGTAGTATTTAGTGTTCCCATCGTTGATTGACGTAAGATTTGAAGGGCTTTTTCTACGTCTGGGGTAATGGTAATTCGTATTGTTTGAGGCATAATATGGCTATTTTATACCATAAAAAGCCATTTGTCAACAGAAATATGTGTATCAAAATATATTAGCAGGGCTGTCAGGGCTCGAACCTGAAAAAGAGGTTTTGGAGACCCCTATGATACCATTTCATCACAGCCCTATTACTTATTAAGTATACCCTAAATTATTGCTTAATTGGAAATTACAACTTTGTTTCGTTGTGTGGAGTAGTTTTTCTGCAATGAGAACAAAACTTGTTCAAAGTCAGCTTCTCCTTTATATTTACCGTGTTTTTTGTAGCAGTATAATCACTGCCACCTGCAAGCAAGTTTCTGTTATTAATCTTCTTCTTGACATGGGGGGAACCTGCTTATATTATAGTAATAGTATATGAGAGTTTTTCTGCCCAAGAGATCGTTTAAGTCAACTCTGGC